>Ga0209536_100002098_pt1 | contig 32443 bp, 24 predicted proteins | sample DeeMarSeWOR28_12_FD_187461 | JGI IMG/M metagenome (GOLD analysis project Ga0209536, IMG submission 187461) | Marine sediment microbial communities from White Oak River estuary, North Carolina - WOR-2-8_12 (SPAdes) (version 2) | ecosystem: Environmental > Aquatic > Marine > Intertidal zone >... | reverse complement strand
GAACTGCCCTTTCAGGGGGGCAGCAACAGCGCCTCTGCATTGCCCGGGCCATCGCCGTGAGCCCTGAAATCATACTCATGGACGAACCCTGTTCAGCGTTGGATCCTATTGCAACAGCCAGAATCGAAGACCTTATTGACGAACTTCGTGCCAATTATTCTATTGTTATCGTGACTCATTCCATGCAGCAGGCCTCCCGTGTTTCCCAGCGAACCGCCTATTTTCACCTTGGGGATCTGATTGAAGTGGGAGCGACCGAAATAGTCTTCACGAATCCGAAACACCAATTGACCGAAGATTACATCACAGGGCGATTCGGCTAACCCAGTTTCCCCTGACGGTTTTTTACAGTGAAGCCATGCTGTAAACCGGAATCAGGATACGCAGTAGCTTCAGAGCATAAAGGTTCGAATCCAGCCTGCCGCAGCCTGAAAGAGCTTCAGAGAAATGCAGGCAGTCTAATACAGGGAGATTTTGATGAATAGGGAACACACTGTTAAATCCTATGATGAGGAAATTCGTGAACTATTCGAGAATTTCTATACGGACCGGCACCACACCCTCACGGATCATGTCCAGATTCTCGGCGGCTTTGCGTGAGAGATCAATAATCCGTCCTTGGATGAAAGGACCTCGGTCGTTGATTCGAACTTTGACCGTCCTGCCATTTTTCAGGTTTTCCACCCGAACAACGGTATTGAAAGGCAACGTCGGATGTGCGGCAGTCAGCTTGTTCATATTAAATTTCTCGCCGCTGGCCGTCTGCGAGTTGTGGAATTTCTCTCCATACCATGAGGCTTGCCCGGTCTGGTATTTGCTTGGGATCACCACGCTTGCCCTGTGGCCACAGGCAGACAGGCAAATCATGATCATAGCGCAAGCCACTACAGAACAGTGTCTCCAGCATAAACGTCCAGGTCTTGGGCAACCATTCATGGATTTCTTTCCTCAATGACGGTCATGCATGCCGACATAAACGCTTTCGAGCATTTACCTTTCATCCTTTTAGTCACATCGGCAGAAAAAAGACCTGCCTTTAATCCGCATTGAGAAATGCGGGGTAAATCATTCGTCTTGTAATCTATAGAAGGGATTCTTTAGAATGAATTTTTAACGGAATATTTCTGATCGCTCCCCTGGCCTTAGGACTTGTTCCTGCTGCCAAGGGATGAAGTACGGCGTGTAGGGGAAACCGGCGACCGGAGAACAAATTTCCGGAGTACAAATTCAGAGGAGAAGGCACGGATGCCCTTGAGCCAGTGGTCCTTTCTGGACGGCTTCTTTATCATAATCTTCCTGGTTTCCATTGTGTTTGCTGTAATGAAGGGACTGGCGCGAGAAATTATAAGCCTGGTGTCCCTGATCGGTGGATTTATTCTGGCGATGTTCTTCTATTCTATACCTGCAGGCATGTTCAAGGAGTTCAGCAAAACGGATGCCATCGCCAATCTGATCGGTTTCATCATCATATTCTTCGGCTGTATTCTAATCGGCGCCATTGCGGCATTCCTTTTCAACCGTTTCCTCAAGGCGGCTTCTCTGAAGTGGATCGACCGCCTGCTGGGTGGAATATTCGGACTGCTTCGGGGATGGGCAATTGCATCCATTCTGGTTGTTGCACTCATAGCGTTTCCCATTCGGGATGATTTTCTGGCACGATCCGCACTAGCACCCTACCTTCTTACCGGCGCTAAGATTGCCGTTTATTGCGTACCCCAGAAATTGAAGGATCAATTCAACGAACAATACATGAAGGTGATAAAAGCCTGGAAACAGAACAGGAGTCAATATGAGCCGTACCGGGATGCCACAACAACCCGGATTGAGGGAACGTCTTGAAACACTATGCCGGGATATGATCGAAAAAGGAATCCTTTTTTCTGAAGCCATGGAGCACTTTGAGCGGTGTTTTATTACTGAAGTGTTGCGACGAAACGGGGGCAACCTGACGAGAACAGCCGGCAGTCTGGGCATTCATCGAAATACCCTCTCCAAAAAGGTTCATCATCGAAACCACTCCCGACGATAAGAGCGCCCCGGGTTATTCATCCCCGTTTTTTTGGCATAACCGGGAACAATAGGAGATACGGTATCAAAAGGAAATTCCAAATCAATACGGCAAGAGCGCTTCAAATTCGGAGAAATGATTCAACCCAGACTCAATGGAGAATATCCTATGGCCAAAGGCCGGATCTTAATTATAGATGACGAGGAAGACTTAATTGAACTTGTACGCTACAACCTGGAGCAGGAGGGATTCCAGGTAGAAGGTGTAACCGACGGGGAGTCGGGACTTCACCGTGCGATTCAGAAAATGCCCGATCTTATTCTGGTAGATCTTATGTTGCCGGGGATGGATGGGCTGGAGGTATGCCGAGCACTTCGCGCTGACAACCGTACCGCTTCAGTTCCCATAATAATGCTGACGGCAAAATCTACGGAATCCGATCGGATTGTCGGCCTTGAACTGGGAGCCGATGACTACGTTGTCAAACCCTTCAGTCCGCGGGAATTGGCAGCCAGAGTAAAGGCCGTGCTACGACGAACACAGACTCCCCAGCCCGAATCGAAAGTGATACGGCGCGAAGGCCTCTCTATTGACCTCGCTCGCAGAGAGGTAAGTATAAATGGAACCCAAATAGACCTAACCGCCACAGAATTCCGGTTGCTTCAGTTCTTTGCCCATCATCCCGGTCGTGTCTTTTCCCGTTCCGAACTGATCGATGGCGTTTTAGGCAGAGATGTTTCGGTGATTGATCGAACCATTGACGTCCACATCACCGGTTTACGGAAAAAGATGGGGGTCTACAGTGTTTGGATAGAAACAGTCCGTGGGTTCGGATATCGATTCCGGGAGGAAACCGTTTCGGAATCATAGAATCCCCGGCAGAGCCGGAGGCTTGATTATGTGAGTCGCTCGTTGCGGTACGAACAGCATTATCGGGTCGGTATCGGGATCGCAGTCGGTTTCGATAGCGATACCGATAGCGATACCGATTCCGAATGTGTATGTCTTTTAAACAACGATAAAAACCTGACGTTATAGGTCAAACACACGCGAGATCATTCCCTGTAGACTACCGGATCTGTCAAACCTTTGCTGCCTCCCCGGCAGAGCCCTGGCGCCTCCCTTTGTAGACTAGGTATCCGCCCGAAGAGGCAGCGCCACATAAAATGTGGATCCGATCCCGACTTCGCTTACAACCTTTATCCTGCCCCCTTGAGCCTCCACAAGATGCTTCACAATAGAAAGTCCCAACCCGGTTCCTCCCGATTCCCTGGAACGGGCGGCATCCACCCGGTAAAACCTTTCAAAGATCCGCGCCTGATCGACTTTTAGAATGCCGATTCCGTTATCTGATACGGCAATCTCAATCTCATTTCCCTTCGCGGTCGCACTGATTTTAATCGTTCCTCCATCGGATGTGTACCGCACTGCATTATCCAGGAGATTTTCGAGGATTTCGTGAAAAGAATGGAGGTCACCGAAGAGTTTAGGCAAATCGTTGGGATAATCGATCTCCAAAGCAAGATTTTTCCCCTTCGCCTTGATCCGTAACGTTTCCAGGCATGGGTTCAAAATCTCCGAAAAGGATACAAAGCGGGCATTATACGGGAGTTGCCCGGCTTCAATCTGCGCCAGTTTGAGCAGGTCCTCTGTCAGACGACTAAGCCGCAATGCATGGTCACGGATAATTTCCAGGAATCGTTCCCTGTTCTTCAAATCATCCAAAGCGCCGCCGAGAAGCGTTTCTGCAAATCCCTGAATAGCGGTTAAAGGGGTTTTGAATTCATGCGATATGTTGGCGATAAAATCCCGCCTCACGCGCTCCAGTCTTCTCAATTCACTAATGTCGTGCAATACCAGGACTGCACCGGTCGTCGAGTCTTCCGAATGAACCGGGGCCGCGGTTACGCCAAAATTGTACGTTTGAACAGAACCCACAACCACCTCTCCATGAATGGCTTTATCATCCGTAAAAACTTTCTTAATGAAAGTAATCAGGTCGAAATAGGGGATCAATTCCACAACCGGACGTCCACTCCAATCCGAATCTGCAGCATCCATTGCTCTACAGAAAGATCGATTGCAATAGATGATCCGTTGATCGCGCCCGATTACGGCAACTCCCTCTTCCATACTGGCTAAAATTGCTGCGGATTGATTCCGTTCTTCGGTCAACGTGCGGATTGTGAGATCCAGTTCTTTTGCCGTCTGGTTCAAGCTTCCGGTGAGGTCCGACAGTTCATCTCTTCTCAGATCCCGGGGAAGGGGATGAAAATCTCCTTCCGCGACACGCCGGGAGAACTCCTTTAAACGCTGGATCCGCCCTGAAATGACTCGAAAATACAGAAGTGAAGCCCCGCCTGCTAGAACCATAAAAAACAGAGCAATGAGCCAGAAGCGGTCCTGGAAAGCATTCACCGCTTCATCAAGCTGATAAAGCGGTATAGAGAATCTCAGAACCAGAGGTTGGTCGACCTCGCTGTCATATCGTTTTGCCAGGTAGACCAGCCAGCGTCCAATGGTTTTGCTGAAACGCACAGCACGGCCGGATCCGTTTAAAAACGCTTCCTGTATCTCCGGCCTTAAAGCGTGATTCTCCATATTGGCCGGGTCTTCATCCGAGTCCGCCAGTACAATCCCATCTTCCGCAATAAACGTAATCCGGACTCCGCTTTGAGCCAGCCAATCTGCAAATTCCTGCAGGGCGGTTTCATCGGAGACAGAGGGTAACTTTGTGGCCGCTATGAGAGAGATGGATTCCAGCTGAGCGTGAGCTGCATCCATATACTCCTCCTCGAGAGCCTGAACGACATAAATACCGAGAGCGCCGATCACGAGGAACAGCATCAGAAGGTAGATCAGGCCCAATTTCCAGAAGAGTTTTATCTGCATAATAAACCGGGGTAAAAGTACAATAGGTCGCGTGCATAGGGCTTGCGAGGTTTATACTATACAGTATGTCAAAATGGAAAGCATCCTGTTATACGAAATTTTATAAATCACCTCCCGGCAAACCTGCAACAGACAAGGTAGCAGATCCGTTCCCCATACACATTGACGCATCCGCATTTCTCAAAGGATTTTCATATCAAGGCATCTCAGTAACCTTGTAAGGAATTGGATAACATTGCATGTAACACCTCAATTTAGGGTGGTAAAGGCGGCCGGATATGTTCGCCTCGATCTTTCCCGACCGCCAGGCAGGAAGTGTTCAGGTGGAAGCAGTATATAGGGCAGATTTGAAAATATTGTTAACGAACTGTTAGAAGAATATAAATTCTCCAAAAGGCTCTTCCTGCGGCAGTATGGAAACAATTCCAAGATTAGTTGCGCTTGATCACAACAAGAGTGATGTCGTCGGACTGCTTTTCTATTCTATCCCGTTCTTCCAGTACGGCTGTGCAGATCTCCCGGGCGCTGGCGTCCCTGGCGCTGGAAACAGCCCGCTCAAAATGCTGTTGGGTAAATCCCGAAAAGGAGTCTATAAGTCCATCCGTATATAAAAACAGAATATCCCCACGCCCCATTAAGTTGAGACTATTTACCGTATACCGCTCCTTATATCCCAATGCACGTTCATAGTGCCTGGCGTCGGCATGGTCCTGGCTCGGCTGCAATCCAACGGGCGGGTAGCTGATCAACCGATCCGGGGTAATCTCGACAAACCTGTCGTATTCCCTTGAAAACACAAGAGGAGGGGGATGCCCCGCACTGACGAAACGAAACCGGCCGGTATGTGCAATTTCACCGTAGATAAGTGTGATGAAAGCCGCCGAATCCTGGTCCGCGGCGGGACTCCGCAATGTTCTGGACTTCAAAAACCGCGTATTGATCTGTTCGAACAAACGCACGGTAATCTCGCCGTTCAGATCCATTTCATACAAGGCACCGGTATGGAACGCCTGGTGCAGCATGAATGCCCGCATCGCATCGGTAAACTCGTGCCCGGCAACATCGGCAACCAATATGCCACCCGTGTATCGGAGTTTTTGCAGTGCCTGTACGATATCGTCCCGTCCCTCGTCCGCGGCATTCTGTATCCGGACATCCAGATCGAAACGTTCCTGAAAATTTACATAGGTAATGAGATCTCCACCCGCCACACCGTTATAAGGAAGTGTTCTCCCGAAAATATCGACACCCGGGATCTGAGGTATGGCTCCCGGCGAAGGTATAAGGTGCAGTGCCGTATACTGCGCCCCCATGTGCAGTTCTTGATTCAGTGCATTGTCTGACATCTTGAGCGCAGCCTTATCCAGGCCGGAACCTCCTTCGGGCAAATCCGAGAATGCCGTATTTTCACCCTTCTTTTTATGATTTTCTTCTTCTTTCAACATAAAATTTCCACACACGGAATCTGCGGTATTTCACATCACTCCCGCTGCAAATAGATAGGTAATAATTTTGAACCCAGTATGAGTAACAGGTGATATATGGGTTAAGCCATCAACTGTAACATAATCGAGTAATTATTCAATATGTTCAAATGTTCTGTACAAATCCCCGGAATCAGAAAACCTGCAATGTTTATTTGACGGGCCGGGTTACAACCGGATTGCTTTTTGTCAGCCTGATTTCTTCATCATAGTGATAGAGAGTGAGGTCATTCCCCTCCAATAATGAGTACTTAGTGGAGTGGTCTTCTATTTCAAAACCAATTTTCTGACCTCTGTATATTAGAGGAAATTTTATGGATGTATCTGCGCCCGGAATCAGTCTGGGATGGAAATTCAACACGCCGTCACAGTCCTGCATTCCGGCAATTCCGTACACGAGAATCATCCAGGCGCCTCCCATAGAGGCGATGTGGCATCCGTCCTTGACATTGCCGCCGACATTAGCCAGGTCCATCAGCAGAGCTGCACGAGCATACCGGGCCGCCTTATCGTATTCACCGATTTCCAGGGCCAGAATACTCTGGATACAGGAGGATAGCGAAGAATCCCCCGTTGTGAGAGGATCGTAAAATTGAAAATTGCGCTTTTTCTGTTCAAAAGAAAATTCTTTCCTCAACAGAAACATGGCCAGCACCACATCCGCCTGCTTAATAACCCTGTGCCGATATATAGTCAAAGGGTGAAAAAACAACAGGAGTGGATACTTGTCATGCGGAGTGTTTTCAAAATCCCAGGGTTCCTTGCTTAAAAAGCTGTCATCCTGTGGGTGAACTCCCAGAGTTTTATCGTAGGGAATATACATGTTTTCGGCGTTATCCCTCCACACGTCCAACTCGCCGGGATCCAGCCGCACTTTCCGCGAAAGTATTTCGTACGCACGTTTATCCCTTTCCTGAAGCCATTGAATGGTCTGAACAGCATATCTTAGATTTTCCCGCGCCATTAAATTTGTATACAGGTTATTATCCACAACCGTATTGTATTCATCCGGTCCTGTTACGCCATTGATGCAGAACTTTCCACCTTTTTTTTCGGAGTAGAATCCGAGATCGTTCCACATTCGGGCTGTCTGCACCAGCATCTCCGAACCATAATTTATCAGGAATTCCTCGTCCCCAGTTGCATTCACATATTTCCGCAGGGCATACATAATGTCCGCATTTATGTGATACTGCGCCGTACCGGCGGCATAATACGCAGAAGCCTCATCCCCGTTAATGGTTCGCCAGGGAAACATAGCTCCCCTCATTCCGAGTTCTTTTGCCCTTCTTTTCGCGTTGTCCAGTTTACGGTATCGGAAAGAGAGCATGTTCTTGGCAAGCTGCGGTGCCGTATAGATCAAAAAGGGCATCACATAAATCTCGGCATCCCAGAAATACTGGCCTTCGTATGCTCTCCCTGTGAGTCCCTTGGCTGCGACGCTGTTATTTTCCGCCCGTGCGGAGGCCTGCAAAACATGGAAAAGATTAAAACGAACCGCCTGCTGAATCTCCGTATCTGAACGCCCGTTTCGGGTTTCGCTCAAACCCTTGATCTGCACATCACTTCGGCTCCAGAAATTATCCATATATTCCTGCTGAGCCGTTTGCAGGGGCATAAACCCGTGTCCCGCCACACGGTCCAGGGTGCGCTCCACCCGATCACACATTTCCTCCGGTGACGCAGTTGCGGTCGTGTGATAGACCATGAATTTCGTAAGCCGGATAGGTATGCCGGGCTTTGCATGGATGGAATAAAGAACCTGACCGAAATCCTCGGTATTTTTCGTTTTGAAGGAATAGTTGCACTCTGTTTCAAAATCATGATCGATACCGCAGCAGAGCGTCAACTTGCTGCTTCGGGTCTCATGACACAAAAGAATCCGTTGTCCCTGCGAAACCTGGATCAACGGCATCAGGACCCGGTCGTGGAAGACTTTAGCCTGGCGGGGATCCCCCTCATGGCTGCCGGTCTTCCTGTGGATGGCCACAATCTCCGACGAGAGTACAACAGGAGCTTCGGTATTCTTCATCTCGACCTCAAAGGAAATAGCAGCCAGGTGCCGGTGCGGAAACGACACCAGCCTCTTGGAACGAATCCAGATCAGTTTCCCTGAAGGATTCTCCCAGAGGATTTCTCTTTCCAACATTCCCGCCTTCATATTCAGACGACGGTCATAACTGTGTAAATTGGCGTTGGGGAGCCAGAACGGTTCATCATCTACAAACAGCTTGATAATTTTTGTATCGGTCGCGTTTACAATCGTCTGACCGGTCTTCGCGAAGCCAAATGCCGCTTCACCGTAAACAATAGGCCACGATTCGTAAAATCCGTTTATGAGCGTCCCATCCTGGCCGATAGGGCCGCCTTCCTCGAAACATCCCCGCAATCCCAGATACCCGTTTCCAACGGCCATTATCGTTTCTGTTTGCGGTATGACACGTGGATTGAATTTTTTCTCTATGACATTCCACTCGTCGGGCGGATAAACATTCGGATCAGGACTTACTCGCTCGTGGTGTATCATTCTTCTCTATCTCCTTGTCAGTAACCGACCATGTCTAGAAGACATGGCTTTGGCCAGCCTGTAAAACGGGACGCAAATGGCATATGTAAATATTTCGTTTCCCGTTTCCGGTTCAGGGTTATGCGCGACTTTCTCATCAGAAAGTCGCGGCATGGGGAACGGGAAACCTCCTTCGGAATACTTACTAAAAATTCTCTCCGGTCCGGCATAGCCTCTTAGAGTCGTACAGCCATAGGCCGCGGATTTAAACGGTATTAGAAGGTCGATACGTCAGGCAAGAAACTCTCCCAAATCATTCACCACAATATCGGCTCCGTTGGCCAGAAGCTCCCTGGAATTTCCCTTGCGGGCAATTCCAATAACCAAGCCGAATAGTCCCGCGCGCCCGGCCATAACTCCGGAAATGGCATCCTCAATGACAACGGAGCGTTCGGGCAATGCGCCAACCTGCTTCGCCGCAAACAGGAAAGCGTCCGGAGCCGGTTTTCCAGTCAGATTCTGTTCGTGAATTGTATTCCCGTCCACCCTGACTTCAAACAGGTTGCCGATACCGGCAGATTCCAGCACCGCATCGCAGTTTCGGCTGGATGTGACGACAGCCAGCCTGAATCCCCCGTCTCTCATCTCCCGCGCCCAGGCAATAGAGTCGGGATAAATATCAACTCCCATAGAGCTGATCGCCTCATTAACAAGTTCGTTTTTATGATTGCCCAAGCCAGAGACGGTTTTTTCTTCCAGGCTGTCATCGGGATTCCCTTCGGGCAGTTTAATATTTCTGGATTTTAAAAAGTCACGAACACCATCCAATCGGGGTTTTCCATCAACATAGAGACGATAATCGGATTCGATGTCAAAAGGAGGCAATTCACTTCCAATACCTTTTCCATAGCGATCCAAAAATACATCAAACATTTTTTTCCAGCAGGCTGCGTGGATTTTTGCAGTCGCAGTCAGAACGCCGTCCAAGTCAAAAAGAACGGCGTCGAATCTGTCCCTGGTTACCGGATTCGAAGACATCAATTCACCCCCGAAAGGAAATAATAAAAGACCTCAGGCAATGATCCGCTCCTAAACCCTGAAACCGGTTTTTCTGTTTCATCAATCTATTGGATTAGCAAAGCGCGTGGACATTTTAACAGTAAAAGCGGATTTATAGCCCGTTAAAGAGTATATATCTTCTGATGAAAAGACTCATCCCGTTTCAAGAAAATTGAAAAAATGCTGTTCTAAACAGGGCAACATACAGTATGGTAGTGCGATCTATGAGCCAGAAAACAGATTTTACACCCCATGGTCCGATGACGGAAGCATCTACATATCCGAAGGCCGGGTACGCATGGTACGTCGTAGTTATTCTATACCTTTGCTATACCTTCTCCTTTTTAGACCGCGCCATCATTACCTATCTTGTCGAGCCGATTAAAGCAGCTCTTTTAATCAATGATACTTATTTCAGCCTGCTTTCGGGCCTGTCGTTTGTCGCTTTTTATGCTTTTATGGGCATCCCAGTGGGCCGGCTGGCTGATGCCCGGTCCCGGCGCAATCTGCTGCTGGCGGGTGTTGCGCTGTGGAGTACCATGACCATCCTCTGCGGCCAGGCTTCCACCTACTGGGAACTGTTTTTTGCCCGCATGGGCGTCGGTGTCGGAGAAGCGTGCCTTGTACCCTGCGCTTACTCACTCATCACGGACTATTTTCCCCGGGAAAGACGCAGCCTGCCACTCACGATTTTCTCCGGCGGCATTATGCTCGGGGCAGGGGTGGCACACCTTTGCGGTGGAATGGTTGCCGACTACGCACAAAGCGGCGGCCCGAGAGAAATTTTTCTTTTCGGTCTCGTACAGCCATGGCAACTGACCTTTATCCTTGTAGGTTTACCCGGAATATTTTTTATAGTGGCCATTGCGACAATCAGGGAACCGGCAAGGCACGAGCAGAAAGGCAAACCGGACACCGCAGCGATGTTCCGGTATCTCGGCCGGCATTTGGCTACGTTCAGTTCCCTGATCCTAGGCACAACATTCGGAGCCATGACGAATATGGCCATGCTGGGGTGGGCGCCTGTCTGGCTGGAGCGCCGCTTTGCATGGAACAAAACCATAATCGGATCTTACCTGGGGATTACGATCTTTGTATTTGGAACGATTGGACTGACACTGGCAGGCTCCCTGGCAAACAGATATATTCGTGCTGGAAAGAAAACGGTTTATATCAAGATGATGATGGCAGCAGAGGGCCTGGTCATTATTCCCATTATCCTTGCGCGCGTTTATGACAATCCATACTGGGTGCTGCTCTGTATCGGAGGAACTATTTTCTTCACCGGTATGCCCAGCGGCCTCGGTCCTGCTGCCCTGCAGGAGATCACTCCAAATGAAATGCGGGGCCAGGTTACGGCCATCGCCTTTCTCGTCCTGAATTTAGTGGCAACCGTCCTCGGTAACACCCTTGTAGGATTGCTGACGGATTATGTCTTTGTCGATTTAAAAGAAGTGCGATCGTCTGCCGTTATTGTCGCCGTTTTCGCTACGGTTATGGGTTTAATCTCTCTACGTCTTGGGTTGCGGGCCTATGAGCGAACTGCTGAAGAAAACAGGTCGACCGGATAAGGATGTGATTCACGGGTTTCGCCTGTAAATCACATCCTCATAACCCGAAAGTACTGGTTATTTATCCGATAAATATAGCGAGTCTAGAACTTGAAAGCGACATCAAGTTGTAACCGGTGATAGGTAGGAGTGTCCTCCGTTGCGCTCCGCTCATTCAGTATATAGGTCATTCCTGCAGTCCATGCTTTCGCAACCTGAACATCCAGACCGAATTCGCTTCCTCTGTTGTCCGAGCCACCCCCGTTGAAATCGGAATCGGTAAATGTTGCAAACACAGCGTCCGCTTCAACTTCCCTGTATATATACCGGGCAGCCCAGGTACCCGGGTCGCCGGTTTTTCCGATTTTGGTACCAACCAGCCATCCCTGATCCTGCTCAACATTCTCAGCAACGTTTTTCAAATAGTCGAAAAAGAACTGGAGCGGGAAATCCCAGGCCTTTATTCCGAGTTCGGCAAAGAATTCAACCAGCTTATAGTCATACATGAAATTACCACTTTCATCGACAGTATTCCCGAAAGTATCACCCTCGTAAAACGGACCAAACCCCTTGATATTGCCGTAACCGTAGTAGGTGAATCCACCGCCAATGTTGGCCTTATCGTCCGATAAGGAAACGTCCACACCCGCCTGTCCTCCGAAAAGCCATGTATCGCTATCCGAGCTTCTTTCCTCAACCCAGAACCCGCCTATATTAGTGTAGAATTCAGCCATATCTCCTGATGCGGAATATTTCAATACGCCGCCTTCAGGATTAAAATCACTATCCCAGACAAGTTCTGAACTGCCTGGTTTATGAAAAGGATTTTTCATCTTGCCGGCAATAATATTCAATCCGGGAGCTTTGTCTGTATGTAGGTCCACATAGGAGAGATCTATCCAGATTTGCTTCGCTGTGAATCCACCGTCAAGCGTCTGATTTCTTGAAATCGGATCGTCAGAACCGCTTGCGAGCTGGAATCCAATCTTTATGCTGTCGGTAGGATTTGCCTCAATCCCGAGTCTCGCTCGTACGCGGTGCCGGTTGCGGGCATCGTTGTCTTCAATTTTTATCATCTCATGGCGGTAACGCAAATCCCCCTTCACTTTCACTATTTCCGTCCAGTCAGCCGCTCCAACAATACCAGGCAACAGTATGATTCCCAGACTCACCCAAATTACCATCCTCTGCATGAATATTCCTCCTTAATGAGTTTTACCGAGTGTCTTTCTTACGCCTCAATGCGCAGGACATATCGGCTTTTGCAGAACGCTTTTGTCATAAGGCTTACCGGCAGTTTGTGTCTAAATGTGCACAATCGCTGTAAATCCTCTCGAGAAGTGCGAGCCATCAAGCACGAAAAGTACAGGGTATTTATTAAGAAAAAATTAAGACACCATGAATTTCTTGATAATTGTTCCCACAGCTGGGTGGAATGCTCCTCTGGCGACACCGGAACTTCCGCGAACCTTATCTAACCGGATTCATGCTATGATGTGCTTTCTTTTTTTACCCGAGCCGAATTTCAAGTTCGAAGGCGCAAAGCTCCATGTGTCGAAAAACCGGATTACATCTAATATCCTTTATCTTATTTTTATCTTGCGTCACCCCCACATTTTCCCAGCAGTATGAAGGTACCGGGACACCTGAGTGGCTGCAAATCTCGCTTGAGCATCGCACACGCTACGAACATCTCACAAATCCTTTCCGGCTGAACGTATCCGGGACCGAGAAACATTTTCCTCTCCGGACACGGCTGCTGCTGGAAGTCGGAGAACATAACAGGCCTGTTCGATTTCTGCTTGAATTTCAGGATTCAAGGGTTTTGTATGAAAAAGAAAATCTCTATTCAACGATTGCAAACATCAACAATCGCGACTTTCTTCAGGCGCAATTACAGTTTCAATCCGACCGTTTCCCTTTAAAAAACCTTAAAAGTCAACTCATAGTAGGTCGATTCACACTAAACCTTGGCAGGCGTCGTTTAGTCGCCCGGAATAATATGCGCAATACAACCAATACCTTCGACGGTTTTTCCTGGACCCTGACCAATAGTGGCCATTGGACGCTTCAAACCTTTTTGACCCGCCCCGTTATCATCGATCCCTACAGCCTGGATTCCAGCAGCCGGCGATACTTCTGGGGCGCCAACTTTGAATCTTCCCAGTTTCAGGACTATCGGACGGATGTTTATTATTTCGGTCTTCACGATGTAGAAAGTTCTGAGAACCGGCAGAGGCATGCAACCTTTGGAGGGCGTTTCTACAAAATGCCGGCATTGGGGGAAATAGATTACGAGGTCGAGTCTGCCGTTCAGTTCGGCGAAAATGGGCTGGAAGAGCACACTGCCTGGCTGTTTCATGGAGAAATGGGCTACAGGTTCAATGCATCCTGGCAACCCAGGCTATCCCTACACTTCGATTATGCCAGTGGAGATAGCGATCCCGGGGATAGGAAATCTAATCGTTTCCATACGCTATATGGAGCCAGGGGATTCGAATTCTCGCCTACCGGTATCTACGGCCCCTTTTACCGCTCGAACATCCATACTCCGGGAATAAAAATCGAACTGAATCCTTTGAAAAACCTTAGTATCTCGACTGCATACAGGGCATACCGCCTGGCTCAGGCAAGAGATACCTGGGTGGGATCCGGTCTCCAGGATGAAGCTGGAAATTCCGGAAAATCATTGGGACAGAACCTGGATATACGAATCTGGTGGAAAATCTGCCGTCTTATCACACTTGAGTCGGGATACGCGCTTTTTGTTAAGGGTTCCTATCTGGATCTGGTGCCGGACGGCCCAGGAATGCAGAATTCCAACTATTTTTTTATAGCGACAGAATTTAAGGCCCAATTACTGCCTTTATAATCCTGATTATGTTTGTCTCAGTTTGCTCTCATGCTGATGGCGCACTTCACGTCCTTCCACCAGGTAGATCACTTCCTCGGCGATGTTGGTCGCGTGATCCCCCACTCTCTCTAAATGACGCGAAATCAGGATCAAAGCCAGGCCGCCCTCAATAGTGCCAGGATTCGCCATCATATCGGCCAGCAGAATTCGGAAAATCTTATCCTTGTAGGCATCAACCTTTTTTTCCTCTTCCAGAACAAAGTTCGCTAAAGAGCAGTCTTTTCTTACAAGAGCTTCCAGGCTGTTCCGAACCATTTTTTCTGCAATCTCCCCAATCAATGGAAGATCAACCAGAGTTTTCAGAGAGGGAGCCTTTAGTACCGGAGAAGTCTTTTGAACAATATTAATGGCCTGGTCCCCGATTCGCTCCAATTCCGTGGCAATACGGGAGGCCATAAAGAGAAACCGGACATCTGTCCCCGCAGGCTGCTGAAGAGCTGTGAGTTTGACAGCTCTATCGTCGATTTCAATCTGAAGCTCATTGACCTCTTCTTCCTTGCTTTCGACCTCCACACACAGGGATTCGTCACCCTCAATGAGAACCCTCAGTGCAAGCTGGATCATCGATTCCGCCAACCGGCCCATCAGGAGTAACATTTCAAGCAGTTCCTGAATTTTTTCGTCGCGCATTATTCATCCTCCCGGTTATACCTTCAATCCATCTGGAACCCATTAGATTTTCGGGCTTAAGATTTTTAGTATCTGCAGTTAAAGGGATATGCATCCAGATTCACGGTGTTTGAATAGATTATAGACTTTTTAACCGCATTCCGCAAACTTTGGAAATTTTACACAACTATCCGGAATCTGACCTGCTTGAACTTTCATGCCACAAAATGTTTACCGCACCTCTGTGAAAATAACACAAGGGACATGTAAAGATTTAATTAAGGACGCAAGGCATTCAATATATTGAATTTTGAGGTTCTCTTCCCCATTTTGACACTAATTTCACATTTGAAAAAAAATCTTATAAAGAACATATAAACTTTACCTGCCTGAAGTTGACAACCAGAGTATCGCTCTTATACTATTAGCACTCGCATCGGGTGAGTGCTAAGCGATACGAGTAAAAACATTAAGAGTTGACCTTATAAGTTATCCATTTAAGGGAGGAGATCTTGTATGAACGTCAGACCTTTGCACGATAGGGTTCTTGTAAAGCGTGTTGAAGAGAAAGAAGAAGTTAAGGGCGGAATCATTATTCCGGATACCGCCAAAGAAAAACCGATGGAAGGGGAGGTAATCGCAGTCGGGAATGGAAAAGTCATGGATGACGGTAAACGGGCTAAGATGGACGTAAAAACCGGCGACCGCATCCTTTTTGGAAAATATTCCGGTACTGAAATCAAGATAGACGATCAGGATTACCTCATTATGAGAGAAGACGAAATCCTGGCAGTTCTTGGATAAATCGAGCAGAACCAATACATAGAGACAAGGAGTATTAAAACTATGGCTAAGGAAATTATTCATGGCGAAGACTCTCGTCAGGCGCTTCTCCGGGGAGTAAACCAGCTGGCCGATGCTGTTAAGATCACGCTGGGCCCCAAGGGACGCAACGTTGTTTTAGACAAGAAGTTCGGGTCTCCTACCATCACAAAGGATGGTGTAACCGTTGCAAAAGAGATTGAACTGCAGGATGCAACCGAGAATATGGGTGCTCAGATGGTTCGCGAAGTGGCATCCAAGACTTCTGACGTAGCGGGCGATGGAACTACGACCGCGACCGTACTGGCTCAGGCTGTTTTTCGTGAGGGCGTGAAAAATGTTGCAGCCGGGGCCAATCCCATGGCGTTAAAGCGCGGCATCGAAAAAGCCGTCGAAGCGGCCGTAGGAGAGCTTCAAAAGTTAAGCAAACCCGTGAAGGGAGAGATGATCTCTCAGGTAGGTGCAGTCTCGGCGAACAACGACAAAACCATCGGCGGCATCATTGCCGAAGCGATGAAAAAGGTCGGCAAGGACGGCGTTATCACCGTAGAAGAAGCCAAATCGATCGAAACATCCCTCGAGGTAGTCGAAGGAATGCAGTTCGACCGGGGCTATCTCTCCCCCTATTTTGTTACCGATCCGGAGAGAATGGAAGTCAGCTTCGATGACTGCGTGATCCTGCTCAATGAGAAAAAGATCAGTTCCATGAAGGATCTTCTTCCTTTACTGGAACAGGTAGCCAAAAGCGGGCGGCCGTTTTTGATTATTGCAGAAGATGTTGAAGGCGAAGCCCTGGCGACTCTTGTTGTCAACAAGCTGCGCGGCACCCTGCAGGTCGCTGCGGTCAAAGCCCCCGGATTCGGCGATCGTCGCAAGGCGATGCTCGAAGATATTGCGATTCTGACCGGAGGCAAGGTGATTTCCGAAGATCTCGGCATCAAGCTGGAAAATGTACGCGTTGAAGACCTCGGCAAGGCCAAGAAAATCACTATCGACAAAGACAACACTACGATCATTGAAGGCGCCGGCCAACACAAGGATATCGAAGGCCGTGTAAAGCAGCTGCGCGTCCAGATTGAAGAAACCACCTCCGATTACGATCGAGAAAAGCTTCAGGAAAGATTGGCAAAACTTGTCGGAGGCGTTGCCGTTATCAAAGTCGGCGCAGCCACGGAAACGGAACTGAAAGAGAAGAAAGCCCGTGTAGAAGACGCCATGCACGCAACCCGCGCAGCGGTCGAAGAAGGAATTGTACCGGGTGGAGGGGTTGCCCTGCTTCGCTGCGTCAAAGCGCTCGAAGGCCTGAAGTTGGAAGACGATGAGGCTGTTGGCGCAGGCATCATCCGCAGGGCGCTTGAAGAACCGATCCGGATGATTGCGGCAAACTCAGGCTACGAAGGTGCGGTTGTCGTTGACAAAGTTTGTCAGAACGACGACGCTGAATACGGTTTCAACGCCGAAACTGCCGACTATGAAAATCTGGTTAAAGCTGGAGTTATCGATCCTACCAAGGTCACCCGGACCGCGCTCCAGAATGCTTCTTCCATCGCAGCCCTGCTTCTGACCACGGAAGCTCTGGTCTGCGAAATCAAGGAAGAAGAAAAAGCCCCTGCAATGCCTCCCGGCGGCATGGGCGGCGGCATGGGTGGAATGTACTAAACCCATTCGTCAAACAGGTAGTTCCAGGGGCACGATGTTTTTCGTGCCCCTTTTTTTAGTTCTGAGTTCTGAGTTCTGAGTTCTGGGTTTGAAGTTTGAAGTTGTGAAGAAAATCGGCAATTTGTCGTTCCATCACTTGCTTTTTTTATCCTCAACGCTAAGATAAACTCGCTGTGCAAACCGTTGCTAAAAGTACTTTCGGATCCATATTACTGCTCGTAGCATTGTCGCTGGGGACGTTGTTTTTCCGCATCGGCTCCCTTCCGCTATCCGGATCGGACGAACCCCGATATGCCCGGATCGCTGAAGAAATGCATGACCGGGGAAGCTGGGTAACCCCTACTCTGCAGGATATTCCCTGGCTTGAAAAGCCTCCTCTCTATTACTGGCTGACCGGGCCGTTCTATTCCCTGTTTGAGAAAAATGAGACCGCCGCACGCTTCGGCCCGGCTCTGTCCGCACTCATAACGGCCCTGGCGATCTTCTGGTTGGGCACGACGCTTAGAGACAGGGCGACTGGCCTTCTTGCGGCATTGATTCTATCTACATGCATTGGATTCATCGGTTACGGCAGAAGCGCATCCACCGATATGCCGTTTACGTGTTGCCTAACCCTGGGATTGGCTATTCTGGCCTCAGCCGTGAAAAAGGATCCGGGAGCTCTGAAGGTCCTTGCCGCTTACATATTTCTCGGATTGGCTGTGCTGGGAAAGGGACCTGTTGCCATAATTCTAGCGATTGGCATCGGCCTCCTATTCTGGTACCTCAATGAACGCGGAAAGATTCTGTCCAGATGGAGGATTGCAGCAGGTATTCCCGTTTTATTGCTGGTATCCGTCCCCTGGTTCTGGCTGGTTTTCAACCAGAACGGCTACTCCTTCATTACCACATTTTTTGTAAACCAAAATATCGCTCGCTATATTACGGAAATTCATCATCATTCCCAGCCTTTCTACTACTATATCCCCGCTCTTGCAGCCCTGTTTTTTCCCTGGAGCGGCTGGTTGCCTTTTCTTTTTATAAAATCTCCCATGCACGTAATCCGGAATTGGAGGAATTGGAATTCTGTGATGCTGTTTCTCACCTGCTGGTTAATTTTCCCTCTGCTTTTCTTCTCCTTTTCCGATTCCAAGCTTGCAGGATACATTCTACCCTCTCTGCCGCCGTTGTCATTAATCCTGGGATTGAGGATTTCCGAATGGATGGAAAACAGGATTCAGCCCTCTACACTGCGTATCAGTATGGTCTTGAACCTGGTATTCTCATTGGCAATGGCTGTAGCCGCCCCGATCTGTTTTGATATATTTTATGGCGGAAACTGGAAAACCGGCCTGATGCTCTCCCCCGTTCTATTCCTTCCCGCATGTCTGACGGCTGTTTTCGGATTTCGAGGCCACTGCAGGAAAAGCATCCAAACAACCATCCTGCATGGTTTCCTGATCGTTATCGCTGCCACCCAGTTCGCATTCCCCGTCCTGGAAGATTATCTTTCCACAAAGAGTCTGGCGCAAATCTCCCTGAACGTAAGAGAAGCTGAAGAGCCTATCATTACGTTCGGATATACGGATCATACACTCCACTATTACACCGGCTACCAGGTCGCGGGAAAGGTGGAAAATCCTGTAACCTTACTGAAATTTTCAGAGGAATATCAGAATCTTCTGATAGTGACGAAGGAACAGAAGATCCGTGAATTCAACTTTCTAAAGGGATTCACGTTCGACATTCTTGGCGAGCAGGGGAATTTCCGGTTGCTTCGCATGTCGCGAAAATAAGGATCCACAGCAGAACCGTTCTCGTGAAGAGATCCCGTCGTAAGGGGTCGGAAGCATTGACTGAAAAGGGATGCTCCTGTAAGCTGCAATTCCGGTAGTGTTATGTTGAAACTGTACAACTCATTAAGCAACAGAGAAGAAGAATTCCACCCCCTCGAGGAGGGTGCAGTCCGGCTCTACACCTGCGGCCCGACAGTGTATGATTATGCCCATATCGGCAATTTCCGCACCTTCGTATTTCAGGACCTCCTGCGCCGATACCTCCGTTATCGCAACTACACCGTCACCCACGTTATGAATATCACCGACGTAGATGACAAAACCATCCAGAACGCCAGAGAGCAGGGCATGAGCCTGAAAGACTATACGGCCAAATACACTGAAGCGTTTCTTGAAGACAGCCGGGCCCTCAGGATTGAACCTCCCGATATCATGCCGCTGGCAACTGAGCATATACCGGAGATGGTGGATTTGATCCGCAGGCTGGAAGAAAAAGGCTATACATATCGGAAGGACGGCTCGATCTATTTCAGCATCTCCCTTTTCAAGGAATACGGCAAGCTCAGCAATGCCGATTTTTCCGGCGCAAAAGCCGGGGCGCGCGTTGATACCGACAAGTACGATAAGGAAAACGCGCGGGACTTCGTTCTCTGGAAAGCGCCCAAAGAGGGAGAAGATTCCTGGGATACGGAAATCGGCCCTGGAAGGCCGGGATGGCATATCGAGTGTTCGGCGATGAGCATGAAGTATTTAGGAGAGACCTTCGACATTCATTGCGGCGGGGCGGACCTTGTGTTTCCTCACCATGAGAATGAAATAGCCCAGAGCGAATGCGCCACAGGCAAACCCTTTGTCCGCTATTGGATCCATCCGGAATTCCTGATCGTCGAGGGAGAAAAGATGTCCAAATCACTGGGGAATTTTCATACGCTTCGCGATCTGCTGACTCAGGGGTATTCCCCGGAATCAATCCGTTATCTTCTGCTGTCGGTCCATTATCGCAAACAGCTCAATTTCACAGCCGACGGATTAAAACAGGCCCAGGCCTCTATACAGCGACTGGAAGATTTTCTGATTCGGGTTAAAGAATTCGCAAAACCTGAAGAACCCTCTGCCGAATTCAAGGAAGAGGTCCTCAAAGCCAGGGCTCATTTTATCGAAGCGATGGACAACGACCTCAATACTTCGGCGGCTCTGGCAGTGCTCTTCGAATTCGTACGTTACAGCTACCAGCAGGACAGTCGTAAGGCCCTGTCGGCGGGGGATGGACAAATCGCCATGGAATTCATTCGTGAAGTCGACAGCGTCTTTGACATCCTGGCGCCACAAAGCGAAGAACTTCTGGACAGCGAGATAGCCGAGCAGATTGATGCACGCCAGGCTGCCCGCAAACGCAAGGATTTTGCAGAAGCAGATCGAATCCGTGACTGGCTGGTGGGAAAAGGCATCCAGCTCGAAGATACCCGTGATGGAGTTCGCTGGAAAAGAATAAAAAAATGAAACAGTTAATAGTTAACAGTTGAGAGTTAACAGTTTGAAGTTCTAAGTTCTAAGTTCTGAGTTCTGGGTTCTGGGTTCTGGGTTCTGGGTTCCGCCAAGTTAGTCCATCGAAAATCCTCAATTTTCAATTAAATAATCCCCTTATATCGAAATAAGAGCCGGTGATGAGACACATCCTGTCTATGGTTTCACCACACCTGCTTCGCGGACTCAAAGGGGAACGTATCGCCTGCCGGTTTCTTATGAGCAAGGGCTTCGATATCCTGGCCCGGAGATATCGGGGCAGTTCAGGCGAACTGGATATCGTTGCATTTGAAAAAGAAACGCTTGTTTTTGTTGAAGTAAAAACCAGGAGTTCCCTCCGCTTTGGTGAGCCTTGGGAATTTGTCGACTGGAGAAAGCAACATTTTGTCCGGCGCGCAGCAGAGGAATTTATTGCCGTCCACAAAATGGACAAATACACCTATCGATTCGATATAGTTTCGGTCGTGATCCCGGAGGGATCGAAGGTAGAAGTCAGGCTTTTCCGAAATGCCTTTTAGATTTCCGGTTCAGGGTTCAAGGTTCAAGGTTATTGATTTGCCCAAATATGCAGGAAATGGGAAAATCTGCCCTTCAGGGATGCCTTCCATAATGGCAGAATCGGGAACCTGAACAGCCTGTTAAGATAATATTGACCGTAGAGAAAGGCTTTGTTAATATCCTCGCTATATCTGACGAGAGCGGGAATAACTCAGTGGTAGAGTGCAACCTTGCCAAGGTTGAAGTCGCGGGTTCAAATCCCGTTTCCCGCTCCATCTCACGGTGCGGATTTAAATTATAAACATCCCGAAATTTAAAGAATTAACCTTACCCTTGTTACTGAACAAATTTCATTAATGGTTTGAGATCATAGAATTCCTAATGGAAGTATAGGCCCAATCCAGGCAAATGAAAAAGTTCAATATTAAAAGGTATTTACAAAATCGAGACTTTAGAAAAATCCCGGCCATAAAGACAATAATGATGACTATGCCTTTTATTGGAAGCGGGGGGTTGGGAACTGGTAATCAAAATTAGCCTTGTGCTATGATCGGCAAAAAAATATGACTAATCTGACCGCAAACTCTAATATGGAGGAAGGCTTATGTCACCACACTTCTTTGGCTCACGTCGTCGATTTCTCAAAAATTCAATAATTGGCAGCTTGGGTTTAGCGCAGGGATTAAATTTGTCCGGTACAGTACGTGCTCAGAATGACATGAATACGTCTGCTGCTGATCCACCTCCTCCGTCAATCGTAACCAAGGCTCCTCCGGCACGTGTGGCATTAACAACTGGCGATGATCGTGCAGATAATACCTTCCGCGCCTTACGCACATTCGAAAAAGAGATCGCGCAGACCATTGGGAAGAAACTCGTCATCCTGAAACCCAACGACGTTAGCGTGAGTAAGCCGTTAAGCGCAAGCCATGCCGATCAACTCGAGGGAATTCTTGAGTTCCTCAAGTCAATCCGCAAGACAAACGTTGTAATTGCTGAATCGCCAGCTGACGGTTCAGCACCAGAGGCTTTTTCTAATTATGGATACAACAGGTTCGCCGGTAAGTATGGCGTAAAACTGATTGACCTGGACAAGACAGCAGTTGAGACGGTGTACTGCATGGATCAGTCTGACTTGCGCCCGCACGCCTGCCGGGTATCCAGGATGATGCTAGATCCGAACAGCTTCATCATCTCAGCGGCAAAGCTCAAAACACATTTCTTTACGGTAGGGACATTTTCCCTCAAGAATGTTGTTGTCGCCGCTGCAATTAAAGAACCTGGGGCAAAGCCAAGTGATGAAATGGACAGGACCAACCGGTTTCTAGTACATGGAGGTGGCGTGCGCGGAATCCATTACAACCTCGTAGCTCTGGCACCACGTCTACATCCGCATTTGGCAGTGATTGATGGTTTTGAGGGTATGGAGGGTGAAGGCCCAGTCGATGGCACACCAGTTGACCATCGCGTCTGCGTCGTAAGTACCGACTGGCTCGCCGCAGATACTATAAGTGCAGAGTTGATGGGACTTGGAATCGGCAAAGTCGGGCATTTAACCTATGCTGCTCAGGCGGGTTTGGGGCAGGCGGACTTGAACAAGATTGAAATCCTTGGCCCGTCGCTAAAAGACTACATTAAGAACTATAAGGAGCCTGCCAATATTGAGCAGCTCTTAAGCTGGCAGAAACCACTGCAAAATGCTTAATAATACAGCGGGGGCATATCCAGTAGCGTAGCCGGCTGTAAGATTGTGTCAGATTACAATCGTTCCGGTATTTAGCCTACCGATATTACAGGAAAGTACAGCAAACTGGGCCAGCATCATAAGAATCCCAATGGAAGAGTAGGCCCCTACGTGAACTATATTCCTTAGATTCAATAATTGCAGATTTCCCCAAAATTAATAATTGTCGGGATACATGACCACATCACTTGAACACCGGCGTTCATCAATGACAATTTCACCAAAATGGTAGTTTTCAATCTTGGGAACTGCCAAAATTATCCTCACCTCTCTCAAAATAGAATCTCATGTGTTCACCTGACTTTCATCTGAGTAAGTGCTCATTTCCGATACGGACTTTAGTCAAACCGGCAGCTCGCGCAGCCGATTCGGCTTGGTGTGCAAGGTTTGTAGGGACGAATGGAAGATCGTTCATGCGGAAATGTGGCGCAAAGGCCAAAAGTGTGTAAGGGATCTGTGGATTTAACGCAGCTATGAATTGCGCAATCTTGCCCACTTGATCGGATTCGACATATCCCGGCACAAGCAAAGTACTTGCAACCAGTAAAGGAGGCTGAAGGCGCTCGCCATGCCTACGAGAAACCCTTGCGAAGTTTTCCAGTGTACGCTTGTTTGAAATACCGGTCAGTGCAACATGTAGTTCATCGTCGAACGCCTTCAAATCAAATTTGATACAACCGTCTGTTTCAAGAGAATATTGTACTGCCGCATCGAGTAACTTTGGGTGCATCGTACCGTTTGTCTCCCAGCATATCCGCACACCCTGCTGAGATAAAAACCTCGAGGCAGCGAGCGCATGTGGTATCTGCGACGCCGGGTCACCGCCAAAATAACATACACAGAAGGTATGTGAGTTTGCCTCGCTAGCAAGACTCTTTGCACTGATAGGCTTCATTTTCGCCGGGGACATTTGACGGAAGTGCCAATTTTGGCAAAAAAGGCAATTCATTGTGCAGCTGGCGTAAAAGACTGCTAGGTTGTGACAGCCGCGATGTTCTTCGCCCCCGCACACCCAGTCTGCCACACAGTTGGTCGGCAGAGGATCCTGGTACCACTTCAGCAACCCACGGGCCGATGTTCCGGCGAGGTGGATCAGCTTTCCGCCCCTCACCGCGCGTAAACCACAATATCCGCGTTCATTTTCACCGATGACACACTCGTTACTGCATATGTTGCAGCGAATGCCGTTGAAGGTACGAGGTGGCTGAGCGGGTAGATTGAATTTAGCACGGGAATCAGCGTGAACGGTGCTAAGATGGGATCTCGCGTCGCAGAAATGCTCGCGCAAGCATTCACCGCAAATACCAATCGCTGACGCAATAGATGGCGAAGAACGATAGCATACACTACAGACATTTGCGCTAATCATCTCATCTGCTCTTGGTTTTCACGATAGAAACTTTGCCATATACGGAAGGTTCTGTTCCATATCGACAAATCCGGCTAACATTACAAAAGCTTATGCTTGTCTCTGATCCAATGAAGGATAGAATCGGGAAGATCATTGCGATTTTGATGCGTTACTTCCCAAACGATGCTATCTTGCCTTTTCTTGACCTCGCTTATAAAGCCCTCACCTTTCTTTGCCACACTGGCAACAACAGGTTTTCCGGAGTCCAGGATAGAACGCATGCCGACAACAAATATGCTAGAGAGGCATTCCATTTTCCCGATTTCGTCGATGAGATATAGTTCAATATTGGGCTCGATCTTAAGTACTGTCTTTGCTAGTCGATCAATGGTTTGTACGTCTACTCCATATTTACTTACTTTGTATGGTGATCGTGAATCAACATGTGCTATCGTGGCTTCCTGACCCTTAAAAGTAATCAGGCGGAATCCTTCACGACCTCGCGCACTGCGAATCTCATCGGTAACGAAACCTGAAAAGCAATAGTCAGATAAGGATATAGCCACTTTTCGTATAACTGTTGTTTTGCCAATCCCTGGAATACCGGTAAGAAGCAATGAGGCCATCGAATGTATTATGGTATGGGTATCAGCCCCCGACTGATTACTCTCCCATTATCAGTACACTTGAATTGATACTCTCCTACCCAAGGTCCTATAAAGAAATTTGGCGGAATAAATTAGAATCGGATGGCATCCTTCAAAGAGATGCCATCCGTGATTTTGATAGAAAGAATTAAAACATTCAATTTGGGATTATTCCAGTTGTAACAGTTTTTCTTTAACTTCTTCAAAATCAGCTTCCCAAAGTGTGCTTTCGGGGCGGACTTTTATCAGTTTTTCAGGGCTGTACGAAATCCATTTTCCATCAGGCGACCAGGACAAGAAATCTTTAGTGTCATCGTCATCTGGTGCAATCCTTACCGGTTGACCTCCATGCACTGGAATATTGTAAATCTGATACTTGCCTCCCGGAAATGCAATAGGGTCATCGGTTTTTTTCTTGCCGATAAATGCCAGATTTTCACCATCAGGTGACCATTTCAGATTAGAACATTGGCTTAACTTCAGCTCACTGAGGTTTAGTATATGGCTGGATTTTGTTTCATAAAGTGGAATAATTTTAATATGTTCATCCGATAAAACAGCAAACTGACTGTTGTCAGGAGAAACATCAATATTCCACCAACCGCATTTAATTTCTTTACCCTCATCCAATAGGCTGATAATTTTCCCCTGCTGCTCTGGATTTTCCAATAAACCCCAACCTGAAGAAGTAGCAATTAAAAGTGTCTTCCCATCATGAAGCCATCTTATATAACCTTCTTTCTCTGGAGTATTTGTAACCCTGATCGGGTCATTGCCATTGGTAAAAGCAATCCAGATATCTCCTTCATGGATAAGCGCAACTTTCTCACCATCAGCTGAGAGGGAAAATATTATATTGAATGCACCATCTTGCCTCTGCCAACCATTAAAAATCTTCACGGCAGGGCCGGTTGTCCTGGCATCTTCGGCGGAAACAGCAACAACATATAAATCCTCTTTCCCGTCATCTCGATCGATCTTAAAAAGGAGTTTTTTAAGGCCGGATGAGATCATAAATGGAAAGGGTTTCCCATCAACAAGGTTATCTAAATTAATTAGATATGATTCTCCACCCGAAAGTGGAACTATTCTAAACGCAATGTCACCTTTTTCATCTTCTCCCTGGACAGCCATCAATTTACTGTTGTCCGACCAAACAGTAGTCCCCCAATTGGTAAGAAGGTGAACTGGTTCAAAGGATGGTCCCCCTGCACTAGGCGCAATTTTAAGTCCACTATTATAAAAATAGGAAGACCGGAAAAAAAGCATCTTAGTGTCATCAGATGACCAGGAAAAAAAACCGCCTATTCGTTCGGGTGCTGTAAATTCAAAACTGCTTTTATCATCCAGATTATAAAATATACGTGGTGGCCCACAACCCCCCAACCATTTTCCATCGGGTGACCAATCTGGAAAGCAACGGGCTCCAATGTCAGCAAATTCTCTGTGGCTATCTTCTTCTACAGAATATAATCCGATACTGCTGCGTCCTATTCCATAGGCGATGTTTTTACCGTCGGGTGACCAGGAAGGACGACCCTCCGCCTGGATATCAGTTTTTGTAATTTGCGCTAAATCACTTCCATCAGCATTGATAGTCCAGATATCATCTCCGTGACCGAAAGTAAGCTTTTTACCGTCGGGAGACCATCCGGGGTGGCTTTCCCATCTTAAATTTACCTCATGGATCTTTTTTAAGGGACCAGAGGCGTGTCCTGTTTCAGGGGATACCGGAACAACACAAAGGGCATCTCCTGAAAAAAACGCTGCCTTTGTACCATCGGGAGACCAGGTTCCCCTGGTTGCCCAAATCCCGGTTGAATCATAATCAATTAGCTCAAACGGGGCAGTTCCGTCCATAGGTACAACCGTATTTCCACACAACAGGTATTTCCCATTGGGCGATAGTTTCCCTGGAAGTGAACTTACGTCACTTTTACCCGTAAATGTTTTTATTTTTCTGTATGTAATCCCTGTTTCCGGATCAATAATCGAATTTTCATCTTCACTGAAATCAGACCTCACCTTTGGCTTGCTATTTTCCATGACATGTTGCACCTGTGCTACCATGAGTTCGGTGACCGGTGCAATATTACTTTCCGGATTTTCTTCCATCAGCTTTTTAAAAGTTGCCAGGGCAGCATCGTATTTCCCGGCGCGAAACCACGACTGGCCAATACGATACCGGGCATTTAATGCCAAAAGACTATTCGGATTGAGGTTAACCGCGTTTTTATATTCTTCTATGGCCGATTCATACTCCCATCGGCTGAACAATTTATTGCCTTCATTCAGGTGTTGTTCTGCTTGCTTGCTGAGGTTGGCTGCATAGGCTTCAAGATAGGATAGTCTCTCTTTTGCTGCATTTACTTCATCCCGTTGTTCAGGATATTTATTGATAACATCCTGATACTTGTTGAGGGCCTGTGTCATTCCCAATTTCTCATAACACATTCCCATACTCAATAATGCCTTCGCTGCAATATTCCTGTTATTCGGATATTGTTCCACAATCTCGTTAAACAACTTGATGGCACCAAGCATGTCCCCATCGGCATCCTTCTTGAAGAGCGCTGCTTCATAGAGTTCCTTTGCGGACTGCTGATTATCGGCACCCAGGAAAATCCCGAGTGACATCACCATTACAATAATCCCAAACATGCAAATGAAAACTTTGACTCTTTTCATCGAAGGCCTCCTTTATTTCTTATACTAGGAGGAATATAAATCTATTTTCCCGCTTTGTGGTTAAGGATGAACAGATTTTTCATTGAGTTTCGGTGGAGACTTTTTCAACCTTCGAATCTATGTCCAACTCCCCTGATACTGATGAGGTACCGGGGACGGGACGGATCCGGCTCGATCTTTTTCCGGAGATGAACGATGTGGGAATCGATGGTTCTGGGAGATATGATGGCGTCATCCCATGCCTCATCGAGGAGTTCATCCCGGCTCACCACCTTCCCTTTTCGTTCGATGAAAAATTTTAAAAGTTTGAACTCCAGGGCTGTAAAATGTACCTTTTCACCGGCTTTTAAAACTTCGTGACGCTCAAAATCAACCGACACATCGCCAAATTTGAAGACGTCCTCAATCTTCTTCTTCTCTGACCCAACTCTCCGCAGGATGGCCTTGACCCGGGCCACCATCTCTCGCGAACCCACAGGCTTTGTGACATAGTCATCCGCGCCAAGTTCCAATCCCATGACTTTATCCATCTCCTCTGTCCTGGCCGCAGTGAGCATCAAAATGGGCGTTTTAACATCTTCCTCTCTCAATTTTTTGCATATCTCGAAGCCGTTGAGTTCGGGGAGCAGGATATCGAGAATGATCAGCTGGAACTTCTTGTCAATGGCCAACCTGTACCCATCTTTACCATTACAGGCAGTGGCGACTTCATAACCCTCAAACTCCAGGTCATCCTTCAAGCCCATGAGGATGGTTTCATCATCCTCAACGATCAATATTTTAGCTATCATCTTTTCCTTTTTGCGAAATCGGAAGTTTGATTATCACCCTGGTTCCCTCCCCCAAAACGCTCTCCATAAGCACATCGCCGCCATGGGATTTGACAATGTGGTCGACCAGGGTGAGGCCAATACCGCTTCCATCTATGTTTTTATGGGCGGAATCAGGAGATCGATAAAATTTTTCGAACACTTTTTTCTGTTCGTCTTTGCTGATTCCGACACCCATGTCCTGAACCTCCAGAATGACTTCCTCTCCTTCGAAGCGAGCCTGAAAATAGATTAATGGATCCTTTCCCGAATATTTCACGGCGTTGTCAAGCAGGTTGAACAGAGCTCTAGAGATCGCCTCTCTGTCCGCATGTATATCCGGCAGATGGTCAGAAATCTCACATTCCAAAGTCACATGTTTATCGGCAATATATTCCTTGAACCGGCTGACGACATCCTTGACAAGGACTTTAGCAGACAGCTTTTCAAAGAGGGATTTCTTCATCCCAGCCTCAATTTTCGAAAAATCGAGCATGTTCTCGATGAGCCGGCTCAGACGTTCACTTTCTTTATTGATTTTGCCATAATAAATTTTTTTCTTGTCCTCCCCCTTCACCCGCCCCGCATCGAGCATCTCGGACAAATAGCGGATGGACATCAGAGGTGTTCTGAATTCATGGGATACGGTAGAGACAAATTCCGATTTCATCCTGGCCAACGCCAGCTCTTTGGCCGTGCTCCTTATGACCATAAACCCGCCCAGGAATAAGACAGCCAGCACTACCATGACAACAAGAATGTAGACATTTCGCCTCAAGTTGTACTGCCTAGCCGAAGCACTCAGATATTTTTGGTATATACGGATTTGCCAGGGTGGAAAATCATGATCAAAAGCCATGACAAAGGGTGAAGGGAGATTGGCTGTTCCAGAATCCACAGCCTCGTCTCCTATTAGAATTTGACCGTCGGGATCGACAATATGAACAAAACAGTCCTCAGGGATTGGAAACCTTTCAATGATTTGAGGCAGTCGTTCCTCAATCAGAACGGAATTCTCTATTTGGATTCCCAAAATTATTTCCTTTTGGATGGAGGCGGCACTGATTAGGAACAATTTATCACCAACGATCTCAGAGAAACGAGAAAATTCATTGGCCTTACTGTTAAGTTCGAATAATCTGGCTTGAGCAAGGGGAATGATCCTTTCTATCAAATCCTCCTCCCTTGTCAGTTCTCTTAGCTTGACATCTGCCTGCTTTTCTAATTCATCCCATCGGTTCCTAAAATCAGCATCTTCCCCGATTTCTCTGCCTTCAGTTTTCCATGTCTCTCCCATCTTTCTTATCATGTTTTGATAGACTTGAAACTGTGATTTGTCGAGTGACCATTCAGGGCTCATCAAGCGATGGTAAAATTCCAATACAATTTGCTTTGCTTTTTCGGGCTCAGTCTTTTGAGTAATGGTACCAATCTGAAAAAAAGCGATGATCCCAAGGGGAACGCCTCCAGAACTCAGCTCATTTGAAAAGTCTTTAAGGATCGCGTTGTAGGTGTTTAAAGCTTGCTTGAGATTCCCCGATTTCATGTAGCATCTGGCAAGGCGATTTAAAACCAGAGCCCTGGAAGAATCATCCTGAACCGAGTTTGCCAATGTTTTAAAAGATTGTATGGCCAGAGCCAGATTTTTAGTTACGAACTCGGCTGATTCCGCTGTTTTAAAGAGTTCGATGCCCTCTATTTTTTTCAGATTGATTCCAGCAAGACGCCTCCTTTCTGATGTGAAAAACAAAGGACTCTTGAGCGGAAGAACTAATTCATTATTCGTACCGGCCAGAAAGATGTCACCAATAAGGTTCTCACCTTCAGCCCGCCGGCGGCAAATTTCTGCCAAAATCTGCATGTCCTGCTGCGTATGAGAATCTTCCATTGTGGCCGCTATCTTCTCTTCAATCTCCGAGAAGAGGAAGTCGATTTCGCCGGTCAAAAGAGAGGCATATCTCTGTTTCTCTTTTTCAAGGTCTCTCTCTCGTGCAAATTTTTCCCTCTCTGCTTCCCGGATAGCTAGTGTGGTCAAAATGAGACCTAAAACCAGAGTGAATCCGGCAAATATAACAATCGATCTACGCTGCCAATTCGGTTTAGAGGACATTTTTTAACTTGTAGACCTTATTCTGAGTCTCAAAATATCTTGTATGAAAGTGGTGCATCTCTCTCTCAAAAAAGCCACTCCAAATATCACTATCAGCACTTCAGTCATTCCTAGAAAACATGATAACGGAGGTGCCGAAATGTCAATTCTATCAATACTCCTGTTTATGCTATCAGTATAGAATAAACATACTCTTCCTTTGTTGAGATTAGGTTGAATTTGGGTTTAAATTTCCCCATTCGTGAATGCAGCCAACGAACAGAGCAGTGCCGTTCAAAAGCAGCCAATCAACATCATCCTGAACTGGTTTGAAGAACTGAAGGACAGAGTGCCTCTGGATTAATCATCGGGATTTCTGACAGTTTTTGGAGGAGCGTTGCTTCCTAGTGGACGTATAACAGGCAAACCGTCCATTAGAAAATTACCGCAAACTGACCCACCATTGAAAAATTCTAGTTTCCGGTTAGGTACTATACATGCAAGTGAAATAGTTCAATATTTAAAGGGGTTTACAAAATTCGCTAAAAATAACTGTTTGCTATATTTCAGGTATTAAGCCTGAGACTCAGGCCAAGGGAATGGAAATTCGGGCCATTTGTTTCATTTCAGAAGAAATGGGGCACTTTGGATTCTAACGTGAGTGAAGTTTTATGTCGTAATTGTGGACAATTTCTGCAGCGATACTATTTCTCTACCGGGTGCATATAGGATGCAGGTTGCACTTTTTTACGGACACCCCGTCCTCCGCTCCAGCATCATTTTCGAGGAACGTCGCTAGGTAAGATTCCGAACTGCTGCAGAAGGCTCCGAATTTGTGGATGTGAACTCAGCGCGTCATGCGAAGGAATGACTTTCAAAAACAGCAAATTACTATCCCGTTGTTGAAAGGCCGTCTCAAGCCAGTTGCTGGCATCCTCAATCTTGCCGATACTCAGGTTGAGCATAAAGAAGGCGAAGGGTGGAACATATTCCTTCTTAGACATTATTTGTAATTCGGTCAGCATATCTAATGCCTTGCCGGAATGTCCCGACATCGCATAGGCAACTCCAAGGTAAGCGAGAGTTATTTTATATCCGGAAATTTCCGCGGCTTTTTTAAATACCTCGATCGCATTGACGATCATCGAACAAGTCAGCAACGCAGATCCAAGGAGAAGGTACGTGGGCACGAAATAAGGGTGTAAATCGATCGTCTTCCGATATTGCTCAATGGCCCGATCATATTGGCGGTTGAAATGGTAGTAACCGCCCAACATCACGTTTGTCAACGCCCCAAGGGGATCAAGCGTGAGTCCAGCTTTTACTTCAGCAAATGCTTCGGCAGACCTCCCCATGGATAGTAGAAAAAAACTGTACCAGGCATGGGCTATTGCATAGCTCGGGTTCAGCTCAATGGATCGTAGGAACTCCTCCTCGGCGCCTTGATGGTCCCATTTTTGCCACCTGACGGCGCCAAGCGATGCATGGGCTTCTGCAAGAGAATCGTCCAACTCCAGCGCCTTCAGGGCATTCGCCTCCGCTTTGGTGTATGCCTCACTGGGTGGGAGCATATCAAACTGGCCAAGCTTCCAGTAACAGTCGGAAATGCCCGCATAAGCGGGTGCATAGCCCGGGTCTTCTGCGATAGCTTGCTCAAAAGCTTGAAGACCCTTCTTGAAACCTTCTCCCGACATCTGGTTCCAATAGAAGCGGCCTTTGAGGTAGGCGTCGCAGGCATGGATGTTAAGTGGTCTCTGGCCTTCAGATCCCGATTTCTGTTCAGGTGTCAGCTTAATCTGGATTTGACGGGATATT
>Ga0209536_100002097_pt1 | contig 32466 bp, 33 predicted proteins | sample DeeMarSeWOR28_12_FD_187461 | JGI IMG/M metagenome (GOLD analysis project Ga0209536, IMG submission 187461) | Marine sediment microbial communities from White Oak River estuary, North Carolina - WOR-2-8_12 (SPAdes) (version 2) | ecosystem: Environmental > Aquatic > Marine > Intertidal zone >... | reverse complement strand
AAGTAGTAAGGACCTGAGCAAATCGATTTAACTATATATCAACAAAATGTTAAATAAAACGTGACTTTGTTCACGATCCCGGGAACGTATGTTACTGATGCCACGCTACATATTCCGTGAACTGGTCGTGGTGTCTGCTTCCGGGGCCGTCGGGGCCACGCGGGCATTGCAGCGCGCGCCTGTCGCTCGCTATTATCGGTCGCGGCAAAACTGCCCCGCTTGGGCGCTTGCCCGCAAAATGCCACATAAACAGCACCGGTCGAACACCACACTACCTGTATGCTCGTGCAGGCAGCGGCACACTTTTCCGCGCCGTAATGCCAGTTACGCGTGAGTCGAGCACCTATGCGAAAGCCGAGAAAGCAAGCCGTTAAAAGACCCCATCGAGGACTCTGGCGCACATTTATCGTCGTCGCCGGGCTGGCCGCTATCATGGTCATCGGGGGCCTTGCCGGTGTAATCGGTGCTTATTATTTCGTCGCGCCCGGATTGCCTGCCGCCCAGACCATCCGCGACATCCCGCTGCAGATCCCGCTGCGAATATTCAGTCGCGACGGATACCTCATAGAAGAGATCGGGCAGCGACGGCGCATACTTATTAAGTACGAGGAAGTGCCGCCACACGTCGTCAACGCATTCATCGCGGCGGAAGACCAGCGCTTCTTTGTCCATCCCGGCATCGACTACCGGGGTATTCTCCGCGCGCTGTATCGACTTACGACCACCGGCTCTACCGCCGGTGGTGGCGGCAGCACACTGACGCAGCAGCTCGCGAGAAGCTACTTCCTGTCGCTCGAGCAAACAGCCGAAAGAAAGTTCAAGGAAGCCTCGCTCGCGGTCCGGATCGAACAGGAATTCACGAAGGAACAGATCATGGAACTGTTCCTCAACAAGATGTTCTTCGGCCAGCGCGCATACGGCGTCGCCGCCGCAGCGCAGGTTTACTTCAACAAGCCGCTGGCCAGCATCAATATCGCAGAAGCCGCAACGCTTGCCGGCGTATTGCCCGCACCCTCCCGCTACAACCCGGTGCGCAGCCCGGTGAACGCCAAGCGGCGCCGCGGTTACGTCCTCGACCGCATGCTGACCCTCGACTTCATCTCGCGCGACGAATACGAAGCGGCGATGGCGGTTCCCGTCGAGTCCCGGCTATACGGCGCCGCGGTTGAGCTGAACGCACCGTATGTCGCGGAGATGGTCCGGCGCGAGATGCTGTCGCGCTATGGCGAGGAAACCTACACCGCCGGTTTCCAGGTCGTCACGTCGCTCGACTCGCGGCTGCAGAAATCGGCCAACTACGCACTCAGGAACGGGCTGCTCGAATTCACGCGGCGACGCGGCTACCGCGGGCCGATCACGACCATCGAGCTGCCGCCCGAGCTGCCCGGCCTGGAGATCGCGGAATGGCCAGCGGAGACCCTCGAGGTCCTGGATCAGTACGCGCCCGGCGGCCTGTCGGTCGCGCTGGTAACCGACGTCAGTGAGAACAACACCGTCGACATCGTGTTTCGTGACGGAACCGCCGCGACCATGCCGTGGCGAGGAATCAGCTGGGCCAAGCCGTTCATCGATCGCGAGACGACCGGTCCCGCACCCGAAGCGGCTGCCGAAGTCCTCGCCGCTGGCGACGTCATCTACGTCATGCCTACCAGCGCGGGATTCTGGGCGCTGGCCCAGGTACCGGAGGCACAGGGCGCGCTGGTTTCGGTCGATCCGGACGACGGCGCGATCACGAGCCTGGTCGGCGGCTTCGACTTTGCGACCACGAAATTCAACCGGGCCACGCAATCGGCGCGGCAGCCCGGCTCTTCGTTCAAACCCTTCATCTATTCGGCGGCGCTGGAGCAGGGCAACACCCCGGCCACGGTCGTGCTCGATGCGCCTGTCGTGATCAACTCGTCTGAACTCGAGGCGGTCTGGCGGCCGATCAACTACAGCGGACGCTTCTACGGTCCGACGCGTATGCGCGAGGCCCTCGTGCGGTCGATGAACCTCGTTTCGGTACGCCTGCTGCTGTTCGAGACCGGCATCGGCAACGCGGTGCGCCACATCGCCAGGTTCGGCTTCGGCGACGCCGCTTTACCGCGCAACGGTTCGCTGGCGCTGGGCGGCGGTGCCGCCTCGCCGCTCGATATGGCACAGGGCTATGCGACCATCGCCAACGGTGGTTACGCCATCAAACCCTACGTCATCGACGCCATCTACGGCGCCGACGGATCGACTCTGTATCGTGCCAATCCCGCGGTCGTCTGCGAACCGTGCCTGGCGGAGCCCGAAGAGCTTTATGTCGCCGATCCCATGGAAGAGCTGACTATCGACGAGATGGCGGACATAGCGCTCTCGTACCGGCCGGACGCCAGCACGGCGCCGGAGCTGTTCGCCGATATCAATGCCGCGCCGGCAGCGGTATCGAAACAGAACGCTTTCCTCGTCCAGGACATGATGCGTGACGTAATTCGGCGCGGCACCGGGCGGCGCGCGCTCGTCCTCGGCAGGAGAGACCTTTCCGGGAAGACCGGGACTTCCAACGATCGCCGCGACGCATGGTTCGGCGGCTTCAACGGCGACCTGGCGGCGATCGTGTGGATCGGTTATGACGACGACCTGCCGTTGGGACCGGGCGAGGAAGGCTCGCGGACCGCATTGCCCGTGTGGATCGAGTTCATGCGCGAGGCGCTGAAAGGCGTGCCTGAAAGCCAGATGCCGATGCCGCCGGGCATCGTATCGGTCCTCATAGACCGGGAGACGGGTTGCCCGGCCAGGGCGGGCCAGAACAACGTCACCTTCGAGGTGTTCGAGCAGGAGCACGTGCCCGAATGCGAAACCGTGGAGGAACTACCGGACATCTTCAACGACACGAGCGGCATCGGCGACGATACCGCCGCGGACGACGGCAGTGAGGGCGACGGCAGTGAAGAACTCGAAGAGCCCCTGTTCTGATAAATGCCCAGGAAGAGACAGACAAACGGTAATCGGCGGGCGCGTCTCATGGTGGCGCAGGAAACCGCCCGCATAATCGTCAACCAGGGTATTCGCGACTTCGGCCTGGCGAAGAAAAAAGCGGCCGAACGACTCGGCCTGACAGATCGTGGTTCCTTGCCCGGCAATGCCGAGATCGAGCAGGCCGTTAGCGAGCACCTGCAGCTGTTTGCCGGCGACTCCCACCCGGACCTTCTACATTCCATGCGCCAGGCGGCTCTGTCAGCGATGGAGATGTTGTCGCCGTTCACGCCGCGCCTGGTGGGCCCGGTGTTGAACGGTACCGCCGACGCGAACTCGGCCGTTAACCTGCACGTCTTCGCGGACAGCCCGGAATCGGTTGCCCATACGCTGGACCAGAATGGCCTGGCGTACAAACCCTACGAGCGACGTCTGAAGAGCCGGCGCGACAGGACCGAGAGCTACGCCGGCTTCGAATTTCATCACGGCGATGCGTCGGTGCAGGCCACGGTGTTCCCGGTGAACGGGATCCGCCAGGCACCGATAAGCCCGGTCGACGGCAAACCGATGAGGCGCGCCGACGAGAAAACCGTCCGCGAATTACTGCAACAGCCGTAGGAGCGGGCCCGGGCCCGCGATCACTCGCGGTTCGAGAACCGCTCCCACAGTGAGATCAGCCGATACTCAGCGTTTCTCGAGCGGAACGTAATCGCGTTCTGCGGCGCCTACATACAGCTGCCGCGGCCGCGCGATCTTCTGATTCGGGTCGGAGATCATCTCGCGCCAGTGCGACACCCAGCCGACCGAGCGGCCGAGAGCGAACATGACCGTGAACATCGACGTCGGTATGCCGAGCGCCTTGTAGATGATGCCCGAGTAGAAGTCGACGTTCGGGTAGAGATTCTTCTCTATGAAGTAGTCGTCTTTGAGCGCGAGTTCCTCGAGCTTGAGCGCCAGTTCGAAAAGCGGGGTCTCGTTATTGTTCGGCAACGAATCGAGCACCTTGTGCGCCATCTCGCGGATGATCGTCGCGCGCGGATCGAAGTTCTTGTAAACGCGATGACCGAAGCCCATGAGACGGAACGGGTCGTCCTTGTCCTTGGCCTTCGCGAGGTACTTGTCGATATGGCTGACGTCACCGATCTCGTCGAGCATCCTGAGGACGGCCTCGTTGGCGCCGCCATGGGCGGGGCCCCACAAGGCCGAGATACCGGCGGCAATCGCCGAGTACGGGTTGGCGCCGGAGCTTCCCGCCATACGCACCGTCGACGTAGAGCAATTCTGTTCGTGGTCCGCGTGCAGAATGAACAACAGGTCGAGCGCCTCGGCCTGGATCGGATCGATCTCGTACGGCTCCGCCGGCACGGAGAACATCATTTGCAGGAAATTCTCCGTGTAGTTGAGACCGTTCTTCGGATACATGAACGGCTGGCCGATACTCAGCTTGTAGGCGGCCGCCGCGATCGTCGGCAGCTTGGCGACGATCCGGTGCGCAAAGATATCGCGGTGCTCCGGGTTATGTACGTCTGTCGTGTCGTGATAATACGCCGACATCGAGCCGACGACGGCAGACAGCATTGCCATGGGATGAGCGTTGTAGCGGAAACCCTTGAAGAAGTTGAGCATGCCCTCGTTGAGCATGGTGTGGGTTCGAATCGTCTCGTCGAACTCCTCGAGCTCGCTCGCCGTCGGTAGCTCGCCATTGAGCAACAGGTAGCAAACCTCGATGAAGTTCGAATGCGCGGCAAGCTGCTCTACCGGGTATCCCCGGTACATCAGGATGCCTTTCTCGCCGTCGATAAAGGTTATGTCAGATGCACAGCTGCCTGTCGCGACAAAACCGGGGTCGTAAGTAAACACGCCCTGGTTCTTGTACAACCTGCCAATATCAACGACGTCGGGGCCGGTTGTTCCCTTGTGGACAGGCAGTTCCAGTTCTTGACCGTCAGGGGTGATCAGTCGATAGGCTTCCTCGGTCATGGTTATCCCTTTCTTGTATCAGCCGTGCCGGAAATCGGCCCACAAGGATACCAAAGCCGGGCCCTGCGCGACCTAGGGATTATCCGTATGTCTAATATGTATAGCCGGCAGGGGCGCTACCGGGGCTCGCCTGGCGGCTCAGCTCATACCGTACTTGCGGCGGAACTTGTCAACGCGACCGCCCGTGTCGACGATCTTCTGTTTGCCCGTATAGAAAGGATGACAGGAAGAGCAGACCTCGATGATGAGGTCTTCGCCGAGCGTCGAACGCGTCGTAAATTCGTTGCCGCAACTGCAGGTGACCTTGATGTCCGTGTAGTTGGGATGGATATCGGCTTTCATGGCTGAATGTCTCTTCGGTGCCGTCAAAAAGGGCCGCGTAGGATATAGCTAAGTGAGGGCCGCCGCAAGTGCCCGCAGGATACCCGGCCCGACGCTCGACATTATCCACAGAAGCTGTGGATAAACCTGTGGAACAAATTTGAACGAGTGCCCTAAGGTGCGGATTTTCAAAGCGCCTTGTCAATATGACTATTTTGTGTCCACTTTGATAAACCCATTCTAATCAATAACTTACTGACCTTTCTCGACGCTCAGAGTGAATTTGTAGCCTTCTGACACTGAAAATATAGGGATGCGCGGAGCGATGTGCATAAATTGACCGGGCCGGTAACCCGCGTCCGTCGCCTAGTCGGGTAGAAAATGTGCCTGCAGCTCGTTCAGAAACTGCTGTCCCTGCGCAGTCGGGCGCCACCGGCCGCCACGATCGCCGGTGACCAGGCCCCGGTTTTCGAGTGGCGCGAGACGCTCCCGGAGGGTCGGGAGCGGCAGCCTGGTCCGCTCCACGAATAGCCGTTCATCGAAACCGTCGACCAGCCGCAGCGCATTGAGCATGAACTCGAACAACAGGTCGCCGTCGCTGAGGACCTGCATCGCGCCGTGTTCCGTTCCCCGCTCCATCTCTTGCATGTATTGCAGCGGGTTCGCGGACTTCCGGTACCGCAGGATGCCCGATGGCGTCGACAGCTTGCCGTGCGCTCCCGCACCGGCGGCCAGGTAATCCCCGAAAGACCAGTAATTGAGGTTGTGGCGGCAGCGCCGGCCGTGCCGGGCGTAGGCCGACACCTCGTAGCGCACGAAGCCGAGTTCGGCGAGCCTCTCCTCACCGGCCTGCTGAATCGCGAACGCAAGGTCCTCATCGGGCAGGCCCTGCGGCGGACGCGCATGGAATACGGTATTCGGCTCCATCGTCAGCTGGTACCAGGACAGGTGGGTGGGTCTCAGCTCGGCTGCCGCCTCGATGTCGGCGAGCGCGCCGGCGACGTCCTGGCCTGGCAACGCGTACATCAGGTCGATATTCACATCGTCGAATCCGGCAGCCATGGCTTCCCGTACTGCCAGGCCGATTTCCCCGACGCCATGTACCCGGCCCAGGACTGCGAGCTTGCCAGGATCGAAGGACTGTGCCCCGATCGAAAGCCGATTCACCCCGGCGTCACGATATTCCTTGAAGTCGCCGCGCTCCACACCGCCAGGATTCGCCTCCATCGTGATCTCGATATCGTCGGCCCACTCGAGATGCGAGCGCGACGCGTCCAGCAGGCGCGCGATCTCGTCAGCACGAAACAGGCTCGGCGTGCCGCCACCGAGGAAGATGCTGGTCAGCGGCCGGTCGGCGGCCCTGGCACCTTCCGCTTCCAGGTCCCTGCAAAGTGCATCCAGGTAACGGCGACGGGTCGCCTCGTCGCCGCCGGCGTAGGAGTTGAAGTCGCAATACGGACACTTGCGAACGCACCAGGGGAGGTGCACATACAGCGACAGCGGCGGTCTCACGGCACTAGGCATAATGCTGCCGCAGCATCTCGGCGAGCGCAGTCAGCGCCTTGCCGCGATGGCTGCGAGCGTTTTTCTGTTCCGGCCCGAGCTCGGCCGCGGTTCGACCGCATTCCGGATCGTAGAACACGGGGTCGTAGCCGAACCCTCCCGTTCCACGGCGTTGCTCGAGAATCCTGCCTTCCCAGCGCCCTTCTGCGACCAGCGACGTCGAATTGTCCACGGACACGAACACCGCACAGCAATGGAACGCAGCCGTGCGCCGCTCGCCCGGGACGCCCTGCAGCTCGCCAAGCAGTTTGTCGATGTTGCTGTCGTCGGTGGCATCCGCACCGGAGTAACGCGCCGAGTAGACACCGGGCCGGCCGTCGAGCGCATCGACCGCGAGGCCGGAGTCGTCCGCGATTGCCGGCAGGCCGGTCATCAACGATGCGTGCCTCGCCTTGATCAAGGCATTTTCGACAAAGCTCTTGCCGGTCTCATCCGCGTCGCCGACCCCCAGGTCTGTCTGCGGCACGACCTCCACGCCGAGGTCACCCAGGATGCGCTGAATTTCCCTGACCTTGCCCGGGTTGCCCGTGGCAAGGACAATCCTTTCGGGCATGGTCATGACGTCAGCCGGCGGCGCTGGCCAGCGCCTCGTCCTGGGCGGATATGATGTGTTCTATACCGGTCTTCGCAAGACCGAGCATGGCCGCCAGTTCCTCGTCAGTGAATGCGTGTCCCTCGGCCGTTCCCTGAATTTCGATAAAGCGGCCTGCTTCATTCATGACGACATTCATGTCGGTCTCGGCTTCGGAGTCCTCGTCATAGTCCAGGTCGAGTACCGGGATGCCGCGATAGACACCGACCGAGACGGCAGCGACGCGACCGTGCAGTGGATTCCTCTTGATGGCTCTCGAATCGACCAGTCGCCGCATCGCCAGCGCGAGCGCGACGTATCCGCCGCTTATTGCCGCGGTACGCGTGCCGCCGTCGGCCTGGATGACGTCACAGTCGAGAGTCACCATGCGCTCGCCGAGCGCCTCCAGATTCGTAACGGCGCGCAGCGACCGGCCAATCAGGCGGGCGATTTCCTGGGTCCTGCCGCTCTGCTTGCCACGGGCGGCCTCGCGCGCGGAGCGCGTGTGCGTCGAACGCGGCAACATGCCGTATTCGCCCGTCACCCAACCCCTGTTCTTGCCGCGCATCCACATGGGTACGCGATCCTCGACGCTCGCCGTGCACAGCACGCGCGTGTCGCCGAATTCAGCCAGCACGCTGCCCTCGGCATGCCGGGTGAAGTCGGGTGTAAAACTTACTCGGCGAATCTCGTTCGCCTGCCGGCCGCTCGGGCGCATCATCGCTCTCCGCTCTTTGTCTTTTGGTTTCAGTCGCTCAGCCACCGCAGCGCGGTGCCGGTCGTATTGTCACTGTAGGGTGAGTTGACGTTCAACGCCTTGATGCTCAGCGCCTTGAGATTATCGCCAAGGTTGTTTTCGCCGGGCGCGGCAATTTCAGCGACGTCGTCGTCGCTCAGGCCGGACCAGAGTCCGTCGGTGCACGCGAGCAGGACGTCACCGGGCCGCAGTATTTTCTTGTTCGTGATAGACATATCGGGAACCGGGGCGTCGCCGCCGATGCAGCACTCGACGAAATTACGCATCGGGTGATCCTGGGCTTCTTCTTCGGTAATGGCGCCCTCCTGGATCAGCACCTCGACATGGCTGTGGTCACGCGATCGGGTCAGCACCCGTCCATCGCGAACCTGGTAGATACGGCTGTCTCCGATGTGGGCCCAGTACGCCCCGCCTTCCTGTATCAGGCACACGGCGCAGGTCGCGCGAGGCCGGAAGTCCACCGAGACGTCGCTGCCCAGGCCCACGACCTCGTCGTGCGCCCGCGCCAGCGCCGTATACAGGAAACCATGCGGATCGAAGACCGGAAGCATGGAAGACATGAACATATCCTGCACGACCTTGAGGCCGGTCTCTGCGGCCCGGGCACCGTCGGAATGACCGCCCATGCCGTCGAAGACCAGCATGATTGCCGCATCGTCGGCAACGACGACGGCGGCACGATCCTGGTTATCCTGCCGGTCACCGAGAGCGGAAACTTTTGCGTATTCGACCTGCATAGTGGGGTGCGCTTAGAATGTTCGGTTGCCGAGACGTACCACGGTCCCGCGTAAATGGGGCGAAAGTATGCCCGCTCTTCTTCTCAAAAAACGTGATCAATACGTCACAACCGGAGACAGGTGCCAATGTTACACAGTATGACGGGTTTTGCGCGCGAATCGGCCGAAGCGGAAATCGGCGCATTGACCTGGGAAATACGAGCGGTCAACCATCGTTACCTCGACGTGCAGTTCAAGCTCCCCGACGAAATGCGGGGTCACGAGCAGGCATTTCGGCAGGTCGTTGCCGCGAAACTCAGTCGCGGCAAGGTCGAGTGTTCGCTGAACTTTCGCCGTGCCTTCGATCAGCAGGCCGAGCTGCAGATCAACGCCGAGCTTGTCGAGCTGATTGGCAAGCGCATCAAGGAAATGTCTGCGGCACTGCCGGCAACCGGCGCCGTCAACCCGTTCGATGTCCTGCGCTGGCCCGGCGTGGTCGACCAGGCCGCGATCGAGGCTGAGCCGCTTTTCACGGCCGCGCTGCCGCTGCTCGAAAAAGCCGTGGACGCTATTTGCTCGATGCGCGCAAGCGAGGGAGCACGTATTGCCGAGATGCTCGAATCGCGCTGCGCCGACGTCGGCGCCATTTCGAAGTCCGTGCGGGCGCGCATGCCCGAGGTGCTCGAAGCGGCACGCACGAGGCAGCGCGAGCGCATCGAAAAGCTGGACGTGGAGGCCGATCCCGCGCGACTCGAAACGGAGCTCGCACTCATCGCGCAGAAACTCGACGTCGACGAAGAACTCGACCGACTCGACAGTCACGTCGTCGAGATCCGCGACGTAGTGGAGCGCGAAGAGCCGGTTGGCCGGCGCCTCGACTTCCTGATGCAGGAATTGAATCGCGAAGCCAACACGCTCGCATCCAAATCCAACGACACGGAAACGACCCGGGCTTCCGTCGAGCTGAAAGTACTGATCGAGCAGATGCGCGAGCAGATTCAGAACGTCGAGTAGTAAACGCGATGTCCAGGATTCCTGCCCGGTTATTCGTTATCGCCGCGCCATCGGGCGCCGGCAAGACAACGCTGGTAAAAGCGCTGACGACTCGCAATCCGGAACTCCGCTTCTCGATTTCCTATACGACCCGGCCGAAACGCCGCAACGAAGCGCATGGCGTCGACTACCTGTTCGTCGACAAGGATGAATTCGATCGGCTTCGCGCTGACGGAGCGTTACTCGAATCGGCCGAAGTGTTCGACAACTTTTACGGCACCAGCCGCGAACAGGTCGAAAAACATCTCGGCGACGGACACCACGTAATCCTCGAGATCGACTGGCAGGGAGCGCAGCAGGTGCGCGCCGCCATGCCGGCCTGCGTCACGGTGTTCATCCTGCCGCCTTCGCGAGGCGAACTGGAGCGGCGATTGCGCAGCCGCGGCACCGACACGGACGAGGTCATCGAACGGCGGTTGCGCGACGCGCTCTCCGACATGTCGCACTGGGACGAATTCGATTACGTGATCTTCAACGACGACCTCGACCAGGCCGTGGCCGACCTCGAGGCCGTGCTCGCGGGCCGCGGCGAGAAAAGCGCGACGACAAATCCGGCTGTCCGCAACGCGGCGGAAGCGCTACTCGACGAGTAATCGCCGGGCGTTTATGCCGGGTATTTGTTCTCGCTTAATGTCGCTCGACATCCCTGTCTCGCGACAATCGTCCTCCGCTCGTTTTGGCGTCCTGCGTCACTTCGCTCCGCACGACGCTCGAACAAACACCCGGCACTCCGCCCGGCGCGGCGGCGCCCGCGCCGGCAGGCGGGGTGTTCCTCGACCGAACTGAACGAATCTCGCTAGCTGTAGGAGCGGTTCTCGAACCGCGACATATCGCGGGCCCGGGGGGGCCGCGCTTACGGCAAGACGATACGACCGAGCGGGTCGCGACGATTCTTTTTCGAGGAAGTAAAGCGGACCGAAGGGAGCCATGACGAGAAAAAGAATGGGAGCGACCCGCCAGCCACTAGCCGCCGGCTGCGATTAAATAATTTTTCGTTATAAGGACTGGATTTCACGCCAGTCCTCGCGCTACGCTGCGCGGCCTCGTTTGAATCAATGCATTCGGCGGCCGATGCCGCCGGATTTGAGAAAGGAATACCATAAATGGCCAGAATTACGGTCGAAGACTGCCTCGAAAACATCGACAACATCTTTGAGATGGTGCTCGTCGCCGCCAAGCGCGCGCGGCGGATCGCCCACGGCGCCGACCCGATGGTCGAGCTCGAGAACGACAAGCCCACCGTCATCGCACTGCGCGAGATTGCAGAGGGTCACGTAACGCCGGCTATTCTGGACGAGATCGACCAGCCGCCGACGGATGACCTGCTGCAGTCTGCCGATACAGGCGAGGACCTGCTCCCCGTCCGGGGCATTTCTATCGGCGACTGACGCGCTACCCGCGGCTTTTCGCGGGTATGATTGGCGTATGGACTACGCCGCCACCATATTGTCCAAACTGCCGGGCGCGTCGAAGCGCGACCACGGTATGCGGCATCTCGTAGACACGCTGCAAAGCTATCTGCCCCAGGAGCAGATCGATACCGTGATGCGTGCCTACGAGTTCGGTGCGGCGGCACACGAAGGACAGACCCGCAAGACCGGCGAACCCTATATTTCGCACCCGGTTGCCGTCGCGCAGTCACTCGCCGAAATGTACCTCGATTCCGAGGCGATCATGGCGGCGATACTGCACGACACGGTGGAAGACACCGACGCCACTCTCGAGCAGATCGAGGAGCAATTCGGCCGCGAGGTCGCGTTGCTGGTCGATGGCGTCAGCAAGCTCGACCAGATCCAGTTCCGGTCGCGAGCGGAGGCCCAGGCCGAGAGCTTCCGCAAGATGATGCTGGCGATGATCGGCGACATACGCGTCATTCTCGTGAAACTCGCCGACCGCCTGCACAACATGAAGACACTCGACGCGATGCCGGCCAGCAAGCGCAAACGCATCGCACGCGAGACGCTCGACATCTATGCGCCGATTGCCAACCGCCTCGGTATCAATCGTTTCAAGGTTGAGCTGGAAGATCTCGGCTTCCGCTACCTCCACCCGCTGCGCTATCGCGTACTCGACCGTGCACTCAAGAAGAGCAAGGGCACCCAGCGCCAGATCGTCAAACGTATCTCCGACGAGCTGGTGAAGACGCTCCAGGCCGAGGATATCGACGGCGAGGTCATCGGCCGCGAAAAACATCTCTACAGCATCTACAAGAAGATGGCCGAGAAGAAACGGCTGCTCTCGGACATCGTCGACGTCTATGGCTTCCGCATCATCGTGGATGACGTCAGCACCTGTTACAGGGTGCTTGGCCTGGTGCATGGCCTGTACAAGCCGGTCCCGGGGCGCTTCAAGGACTACATCGCCATCCCGCGTATCAACGGTTACCAGTCCCTGCACACGACCTTGTTCGGACCCAAGGGGCTGCCGCTCGAAGTCCAGATCCGCACCCGGCAGATGGACCGCGTGGCCGAGTCCGGCGTCGCCTCCCACTGGCAGTACAAGGCTGAAGACAAGGAAGACGCGACGCCGCAGCGGCGCGCGCGCCAGTGGCTGGCGAATCTCGCGGAGCTGCAGAAGTCCGGGACCTCGGAGGAGTTCCTGGAGAGCGTCAAGGTCGATCTGTTCCCCGACAAGATTTACGTGTTCACGCCGAAAGGCGACATCATGCCTTTACCCAAGGGTTCGACGACCGTCGACTTCGCGTACGCCGTGCACACCGATATCGGAAACCGCTGCGTGGCGGCAAAAGTCGACCGCGGCCTCGTGCCGTTGCGTACCGAACTGCAAAACGGTGAGACCGTCGAGATTGTCACGAGCCGCGGCGCGAAACCGAACCCGAACTGGCTGACCTTCGTTCGCACCGCCAAGGCCAGGACGGCCATCCGCAATCACATGAAGAAGATGCGCTCGGCCGAGTCGATCGATCTCGGCAAACGTCTGCTGGACAGGGCGCTGAAGGACCTGGGCTCGTCGCTGCGCAAGGTGGGCAAGGTTCGCATGAAGGCAGCCCTCGAGGAGCTGGGCCTGAACAACACTTCCGAACTCTTCGAGCAGCTGGGGCTGGGGGAACGACTGGCGCCATTGACTGCGCGCCTGTTACTCGGCATCGACGAGGAAGGCAGATCGCAGACGAGCCACGCCAGCCTCACGATTGCCGGCACGGAAGGGATGGTCGTGAGCTATGCAAAGTGCTGCTACCCGATCCCGGGCGATGACATCATGGGCTACCTCAGCTCGGGGCGCGGTGTCGTGGTTCACCGCAACTCCTGCGGCAACCTGTCGAACTTCCGCAAGCACTCGGAAAAGTGGATCGCCTGCAGCTGGGAAAAAAAGATCGATCGGGAATTCGCGAGTCAGATAAAGGTCGAGACAATCAACAAGCCCGGCGTGCTTGCCGAGGTAGCAGCCACGATCGGCGACTCCGGCTCCAACATCGAGCAGGTCGAAGTCGTCGGCCGGCACGAGGACTGTTCGACCCTCTCGTTCCTGATCAAGGTAAAGGACCGCAACCACCTCGCACGCATCCTGCGTGACGTGCGCAACATGCAGAATGTCGTGCGCGTTGCCAGGGACTGCGCCTGACCGACGAAAAAAGGCCACTCATGAGCAAAGCAGCGATTCATACCGACAAGGCCCCAGCGGCGATCGGCACCTACTCCCAGGCGATCGAAGCGAACGGACTCGTGTTCCTGTCCGGCCAGATTCCGCTCGTTCCCGCGACGATGGAAGTCGTCGACGGCGACTTCGAGGCGCGCGCCCGACAGGTATTCGAGAACCTCGCCGCGGTGGCGGAAGCGGCGGGTGGTTCGCTCGACGACGTCGTGAAACTGACTGTGTTTCTTACGGATCTCGGCAATTTCGCGGCCGTCAACGCCGTCATGGAAGACTACTTCAAGGAGCCTTTCCCGGCACGCGCCGCGGTCGGCGTTGCGTCGTTGCCCAAGGGCGTAGACGTGGAGGCAGACGCGATCCTGTCCCTCGGGCACAGCTAGGAGCACCAATGAGGTCGGGCGAAGCAGCCCTCGTTTTTCGCCGGGTTCCCGTCGCGGTTCGAGAACCGATCCCGCAGTGACCCTGGAACCCGATTCAGCACTGACGGCACTCGCCGGTGTCGGCCCGGCACTCGCTAAAAAGCTCGAGCGGCTCGGCCTTTACCGTGTCGAGGACCTTCTGTTCCTGCTGCCGCTGCGCTACGAGGACCGGACGCAGCTCGTGAAGCTCGGCGCGCTTGTCGCGGGCGAGCGGTGCCTCGTGACGGGCGAGGTGCTGCTTGCAGAGACGGCTTATCGGGGACGCCGCAACCTGCTGGTCCGCCTCGGTGACGGCAGCGGTCAGCTGACGTTGCGCTTTTTCCATTTCTCACGGAGCCAGCAGGCCCAGTTCCAGCCTGGCGTGCGGGTGACCTGCTTCGGCGAAGTCCGCAAGGGACGTGCCGGCTTCGAGATGATTCACCCGGAATATCGGCTGTTGCGCGAAGGGCAGAATCCGGCCATTAACGACTCACTCACCCCGATATACCCGGCTACCGAGGGTGTGCAGCAGGGGCGGCTGCGTAATCTCACCGAGCAGGCGTTGAATTCGATGCGGCTCAAGCCGCCGCAGGAGCTGTTGCCGGATGCGATACGCCGTGAGCTGGCAATGCCCTCGCTTGCAGAAGCGATACTCTACCTGCACCGGCCGCCACCCGACGCCGATGTCGCGCTCATGGTGGCGGGCCGTCACCCCTGCCAGCAGCGCCTGGCCTTCGAAGAATTGCTCGCCCATTACCTGAGTCTCAAGAACCTGCGGGCGCTCGCCGACACGGAGTCAGCGCCGGCACTCAGTGGCGGCCAGGAGCAGGTGAACGCATTCATCGACAGGCTGCCCTTCACACTCACGGCAGCGCAACAGCGCGTCACGGAAGAGATCCTCGGCGACATGCAGGCGCCACACCCGATGATGCGCCTCATCCAGGGGGACGTCGGCTCCGGCAAGACAGTGGTTGCCGCGATTGCCTGCCTCAAGGCGATGGCCTGCGGCGTGCAGGCCGCGATCATGGCGCCGACCGAGCTGCTCGCCGAACAACACTGGCGCAGCTTCTCGGAGTGGTTCCAGCCGCTCGACCTTGAGCCGGCGTGGCTTGCCGGTAGCCAGAAGGCGGCGGCGCGCCGCCAGGCGCTCGCGGCGATCGCTGATGGCAGCGCGCCGCTGGTCGTCGGCACGCACGCGCTGTTCCAGGAGGGCGTCACCTTTCACAAGCTCGGACTCGTCGTTATCGACGAGCAACATCGCTTCGGTGTGCACCAGCGAATGGCGCTGAGAGAAAAAGGCATCGGCGAAGAGGGGCACCCCCACCAGCTCGTGATGACGGCGACGCCCATTCCACGCACGCTGGCGATGGCCGCTTACGCGGACCTCGACGTTTCGATAATCGATGAATTGCCGCCGGGACGGCAGGCGGTCAGGACCGTTGCCATTCCCGAAACACGGCGCGACGAAATCATCGATCGCGTGCGTGCTGCGTGCGAGACCGGGCAACAGGCCTACTGGGTATGTCCGTTGATCGAGGAATCGGACGTGCTCGACTACGAGGCCGCGGAAGCCAGCTACGAAATGCTCACGGCGGCGTTGCCGGAACTGCGCATCGGTCTCGTGCACGGACGAATGCGTCCCGCGGAAAAAGAGCGTGGCATGCGCGCATTCAAGGAAGGGCTGATCCAGCTGCTGGTGGCGACGACCGTCATCGAGGTCGGCGTCGACGTGCCGAACGCAAGCCTCATGATCATCGAGAATGCCGAGCGCATGGGGCTGTCGCAACTACACCAGCTGCGCGGCCGGGTCGGGCGTGGCGCCGCACAAAGTCACTGTGTGCTCGTCTACAAACCGCCGCTCAGCGCAGCGGCGAAGACCCGGCTTGGCGTGCTGCGCGATACCAATGACGGTTTCGTTGTCGCGCAGCGCGACCTGGAGCTGCGCGGTCCCGGCGAGCTGCTCGGCACGCGTCAGACCGGCCTGCCGGATTATCGCATCGCCAACCTCGTTCGCGATGCGGAGCTGATGCCCAGGGTTCAGCTGGTCGCCGAACGCATCACGCGCGACTCCCCGGCGAGGAGCGCTGCAATCATACGCCGCTGGCTGGGAGATGCCGGACGCTACGGGAAGGTGTAGCCGCTAGGTACACCGCCGTGCTTCTGGTACTTTAGCGGCGATGAAATTCCTGGTCGGCAATTTCGCTCCCGATATCGTTACCCAGCTCCGCAACTACGCCAAGCTGATGCGCCTGGACAGACCAATCGGCATCTGGTTGCTGCTCTGGCCGACGTTGTGGGCGCTGTGGCTCGCCGGCGAAGGTCACCCGGATCCGGGACTGTTCGTCGTATTCGTCCTCGGCGTCATCGTCATGCGTTCCGCGGGCTGCGTCCTCAACGACTATGTGGACCGCAACATCGACCCGTATGTCGAACGCACGCGCAGCCGGCCGATAGCATCCGGCGCCGTACTGCCCATGGAAGCGCTGACCCTGTTTGCGGCGCTCGGTTTCATTGCCGTCGGCCTCGCGACCATGCTGAATCGGCCGGCGCAGCTGCTGGCCGTCGTCGCCGCCGCGTTGACGATCGCCTACCCGTTTTTCAAACGTTTCGTGTCGATACCGCAGTTCATCCTCGGTGCAGCATTCGGCTGGGCGGCACCGATGGCGTTCGCCGCGCACACGGGCGGCACGCCGCAGCTGGCCTGGCTGGTGTTCGGCGCGACGCTCGTATGGGCCGTCATCTACGACACCTTCTACGCGATGGTGGACCGTGAAGACGACCGCAAGGTAGGCGTGAAGTCGACCGCCCTGCTGTTCGGCGACATGGACCTGTTCGTGATCGCGGGCCTGCAGCTGGTGATGATCATAGCCCTGGTGCTCATCGGCCTGCGGGCCGAACTCGGAGCCTGGTACTACGGCTCGATCGTCGTGTCAGCGGGGTTAATGTTGTATCACCTTTGGCTCGCGCGCGACCGCCAGCCGGCCGGTTGCTTCGAAGCGTTCCTGCACAACCGCCATATCGGCCTGGTGATATTCGTCGGCATCGTGCTGCACTACGCGTTCAACCCGTAGCGGGCCACCGTTACCCGCCGATGTAATACATCTCCGGTTTCTGGATCTCGCGGCCGTGCTTTATCAGCTCGGCGCGCTGTTCGCTGTATCGATCTGCCCGTCTCGTCCAGACGCGGTGGATGATGCTGAAGAGCTCTTCGTCGGTGGCGCCGTCGCGCATCGGCTGACGCAGGTCGGTGCCGGCGGTCGCGAACAGGCAGGTGAACAACTGCCCGTCGGAGGACAGGCGCGCGCGGTGACAGCTGCCACAGAACGGCTCGCTCACCGATGAAATAAAGCCAACTTCGCCCTCGCCGTCTTCATAGAGATAACGGGTTGCAACCTCACCGTCGTAGTTGCTGCGCTCGGCGCGAAGCGGCCAGCGTTCACCAATGCGCGCCCGCAGTTCGGCAGACGGCACGGTATCCGACTCCCGCCAGTGATTGATGTTGCCGACGTCCATGTACTCGATCATCCGTACGATGACGCCGGTGCCACGGAACCGCTCGAGCAACTGCGTCACACTGTCGTCGTTGACGCCGCGCTGCACGACCGCGTTGACCTTGATCGGCGTGAGGTCGGCTTCCAGCGCCGCATCGATGCCGTCGAGAATGCGGCCAAGGCCGCCACGCCCGCCGCTCATCTGCTCGAAGACCGCCTCGTCCAGGGAATCGAGGCTGACCGTCACGCGATCCAGGCCCGCGGCCTTGAGCCCCGCGGCATGCTGCCCCAGCAGGATGCCGTTGGTCGTTAATGCTATCTCTTCGATGTTCGGCAGGGCACGCAGATCCCCGATGAGGTCACCGAGCGCCGGCCGCAACAGGGGCTCCCCCCCGGTGATGCGAAGCTTGCGTACGCCGGCGGCGGTAAACAGGCCGGCAAGACGCACGATCTCGGCAAAATTCAGCCGCTCGTTCGTCTTCAGGAACTGGAAATTGCGGTGATACTTTTCCTCCGGCATGCAGTAGGTGCAGCGGAAATTGCAGCGATCCGTCACGGAGATCCGTAAGTCGCGCAGACTGCGATTCAGCCGGTCGAACAAATGATTTTCCGCTACGCGCATGACTGGACCCCCCCGCTGTTCAACGTGTTTCTTCAACCGCCCGCAACCGCCGGAATGATGCTAACCACGTCACCGTCGCTGAGCGGCGTGTCGAGCCCGGAAAACGACCTTACGTTTTCCGACCCGATGAAGACGTTGACGTATGGCCTGAGCTCGCCTTCGCCCACGACGACGCGTTGCAGGAAACCGGGATGGCGCGCGCCGATCTGCTGCAGCGCAGCCCCGACGGTGTCGGCGTCGGCGTCCAGTACCGGCGCATCGTCGACGAACGGTCGAAGCGGCGTAGGTATGCGTACGGTTATGTTACTCATCCGGTCACCATGGCGACGACCGGCCCCTCGGGTCGTCGCAGACAACAGAGCACCACGCGATCGAAGCGTGATGTCATCGCGAGTGCCGCGCTTGCTGCGGCTCGCGCCATTTTTTCTTGCTGTTCATTGTCGACCATGTTTATTACCGGCGCAACACGCGCACCGGCTGTGCACTGCAGCGAACCTTGCTCGCTGGCGAGCAGCCGCCCCACCGCCTCCGGTGTGAGCGTCTCGCCGGGCGCGATTCCGGTGACGGCTGCCACCCTGTCGACGCGATGCGCCACTCTCTCGCTGAGCGGTTCGCCTATGGCGCGTGCCGAAACCACCGGGATCACCGTGTCGGCCCCGGGAACGACGAGCGGCTCGTCGGATGACGGCGCCTTGATCCATCGCATCCGCGCCCCGTCGGCCTTCACGTAGGTCGCGACGAAACCGCCTGCATCGTGGATCGCACGGATCGTTTCCGGCGCAGCGCCGGCGTGGCGGCCCGGCTTGCTCGATGGACAGGCGTAGGCGACGCAACGGGCTGCGTCAGCTGCCGCGACCCGGTGCTGCAGGTTCGCGTCATCGTCGATGATCTGCTGCATGCCGAGGTCCGCGGGAAACTCCGTGGTATGCACCGTCGCAGTCAGCGCCACGCGCCCGGAGTGCTCACGAACCAGCTGGTACAGGACCGATTTCTTGCCGCCCGCGCCCACCGCGCAGACGATGCCTTCGCGAGCCTCGAGCGCATCGACGAGCGCGGTCATCCCGGCCCGCTCTCAACGACCTTCACGCTGAGTACCCGCGGCAGGTAACTGGCAAGCTGCTCCCAGCTCTCGCCAGCATCCGCGCTCGCAAACAGCTGCCCGCCGGAGGTCCCGAAATAGACACCGCAGGGCTGCCGGGAATCGATGTCCATCGCCTCCCTCAGGACCGTGACGTAAACGTGCTCCGCGGGCAGGCCCGAGCTTGCCGATTCCCACGTGGATCCGCCGTCCCGGCTGCGATAGACGCGCAGTTTGCCGTCCACGGGCGCGCGCAGGTGCGAGCTCGATTCGGGAATCTGGAACACGGTGTCCGGGTCGTTCGGGTCGGTAACGATGCCGTATCCGAAATCGGAGGGCAGCCCCGCCGTTATCTCCGTCCAGCTGCGGCCGCCGTCGTCACTGCGGTAGGTGCCGTTGTAGCACTGCCGGTAGAGGCGGCCCGGCAGCCGCGGGTGCATGATGACGCGGTGCACGTTGTGTCCCGTCTCCGGGTAAGGTTCCGGCAGGTTCTCGGCGCGCACGCCGGCGTTGGCGGGTTGCCAGGTCTCGCCGCCGTCTTCGCTCCTGTAGACGCCGCCGGCCGAGACGGCTGCGACGATGTTGTCGGGCTCGAGGGCATCCACGTAGATCGAATGCACCGCGAAGCAGCCCTTCGATGGCTCCCAGGTCGAGCGCGTCGGGTGCTCGTTGAGACCGGTCACCGGTTGCCAGCTCCCGCCCCGGTCATCGCTGCGGAACAGGCCGGCCGGGTCGATCCCGGCAAACAGGGTGTTCCCGGAAAGCGCGAGATACCAGACCGCCTTTGTCGCACCGCGGCCGCTGACCGCCGGATGTTCCGGCACCGCCTCGAGCGAGGTCCAGGATTCGCCCCCGTCAGCACTCGTATAGATGTGTGCGCCCCAGATCTTGTGCGACGTCGCGGCATACAACCTGCCGTCCGGCGCTTCCAGCGTGTGCAGCACGGAATACCCGGCGAGATGCGGACCGTCGATGCTCCAGTCCCCGCCCGCGGCATCGCTGGTGACGCGGAACAGGCCCTTTGCCGTGCCGACCAGGAGCATCATTGCATCAGCGCCGCGAGGCCGGCTGGTCACGTCTCGAGCAAACGCGGCATCAGCTCGGCGAGATTGCAGGGCCGCGTGCGTATGTCGAGCTGCGCGTTCAGCAGCTCGTCCCAGGCCGTGGCGCAGGCGCCGGTCGATCCCGGCACGCAGAAGACGTAGGTCCCGTTGGCCACGCCCGCGAGTGCGCGCGACTGGATCGTCGACGTCTTTATTTGCTGATACGAGATCGCACGAAAGGTTTCGCCAAAGCCGTCGATGGTCTTGTCCAGCAGCGGGCTCACCGCCTCGGGCGTGCCGTCACGTCCCGTCACCCCGGTACCGCCGGTGGTGATCACGACGTCGACATCGGCGGCGGCAATCCAGCCCGCCACCACGGCGCGAATCGTGTAGACCTCGTCGGGAACGATCCTCTTTTCCGCGAGCCGGTGGCCGGCATCGGTGAGCCTGCCGACAAGCAACTTGCCCGACTTGTCGGTCTCTTCCGTACGGCTGTCGGACACGGTGAGTACAGCGATATTCAGCGCGACGAATTCGCGCTCCCTGGGGTTCTTGCTCATATACGGCTCACTGTCTGAATGTCGTTCCGGCGGTCGCTCAAACGAATGCAGCGAACGGCTGCACGGTCACCTCGTCGCCTTCCGCCACGGGGCCCGAGTCTTCCGGCAATACGATAAAGCAATTGGCGGCGGCCATGGAACTCAGGACGCCGGACCCCTGGTGGCCCGTCTTGCTTACGATGAGCCGGCCGTCTTCCGAACGCGATAACACGCCGCGCTGGAATTCCCGACGCCCCGGTTTCTTGCGCAGCGCCGATGCGGAAATGGCCGGCATCGTGAGCGGCGGCTCGGGATTCGGCATACCTGCCAGGGCCTGCAGCGCCGGCTGCACGAGCTGATAGAAGGTCGCCATGACCGAATTGGGATTGCCCGGCAGGCCGAAGAACAACGCGTCGTCGATGCGCCCGAAAGCCAGGGGTCGCCCCGGCTTCATCGCCACTTTCCAGAAGCCGACCGTGCCGGCACGCTCCAGCGTCTCGGCGACGTAGTCCGCGTCTCCGACCGACACGCCGCCCGAAGTTACGATCGCATCGGCTTCGGCAGCCGCCTTCGCAAAGGCCTGCTCGACAGCATCGCGGTCGTCGCGGATGACGCCCATGTCGAGAACATCGACACCGAGACGCGTCAGCATGCCGAAGATCGTGTAGCGGTTACTGTCGTATATCTGCCCTTCGCCAAGCGGCTCGCCGACGCTCCTGAGTTCGTCGCCGGTCGAAAAGAATGCGATGCGCGGCCGGCGGCGCACGCCGACTTCGCTGATACCGAGCGAACCGAGGATGCCGATTTCCGCCGGCATCAGAAGCGTACCGGCGCGGAGAGCAACGCTTCCCGCAGCAATGTCTTCACCGGCCTGGCGCACGTGCTGGCCGCTCTTTTGCCCGGCCGCGATGGTCGCCGCATCGCCGTTACGCGTAACATTCTCCTGCATCACGACGGTGTCCGCGCCGGTGGGCATCGGCGCACCGGTCATGATGCGCACGCATTGGCCTGAAGCCACTGCCCCGTGGAAAGGCCTGCCTGCTGCCGACGTGCCAATCACCTCGAGTCGAATCTCATCGCCTGCCGACAGGTCGGCGCCGATCACCGCGTAGCCATCCATGGCCGAGTTGGTGTGCGACGGCACATCGATCCTCGACACCACGTCGGCCGAGAGCACCCTGCCGAGTGCGCTGCGCACGGCCAGCGTTTCGCCACCACTGACGGGCTGCACCTCGGCGAGGATGCGGCTCAACGCTTCGCTGAGTTTAAGCGCCGGACCCTCGTGGCCGTCGGCGCAACAATCGACGTTAGTCTTGCTGCTCATATTCCTGTTTTTCTGTTTTCAGGGCCGCACGCGTCGCGCGAGCGATTCTTCGACTGCACGCTTGTCGTCCGGCGCGTTGATGTTGGCGAACGACTCGGCAACATCGCTGAAATCCACCCTCTCGTACCCGTGCCGGGCATACCACCGGTCGATCTTACGCTCTCCCTCGTCGAGATAACCAGCCAGGTCGTCCAGCAGCTCGCAGGACAGCAACGCAAACACCGGCTGCAGCCGCTCGCCGTCGTGAACGGCCGCTATCGGCGACCCCGATGACTGCGCTGCTGCATACAGTCGTCGCACCAGCTCCTCACCGATCAGTGGCGAGTCGCAGGGCACTACGGCAATGTAAGGCGTTCTTGCCGCCCGCATTCCGCTCGCCATCCCCGCCAGCGGTCCCCGAAAGTCCTTGTCCCCGTCGTCGACCACGGGGCAGCCGAATTCGCTGTAGCTGTCACGGCTGCGATTGGCGTTTATGAGCACGTCCGCCACCTGCGGCCGCAACGCGTCGATCACCCAGGCGATCATCGGCCGGCCCTTTATCGGCACGAGCCCCTTGTCCACTCCGCCCATGCGCGTTGCCTTGCCGCCGGCGAGAATAACGCCGGTGACCTGGTCGCGAACCCTGGCGTCCGGGTCGTTCATGCTAGCTTCCTTCTGCCGCAGCGCCGCTCGTCGCAACGGCGTCCGGAAAGAACAGCTGCTGGCCGTCCACGCGGAATGCGGCGATCGCCGCCTGTCCGGTCGCCGACGTCAGCCAGTCGACGAACGCCTGCGCCTCGGTCGCATGCACGTGCGGGTGCCGCTCCGGGTTCACGACGATGGCCGTGTACGGATTGTGCAGTCGCGCGTCGCCCTCGACGAGAATCGCGACATCGCCCTTGTTGCCGAAACTCACCCAGCTCGCGCGGTCGGTTAGCGTGTAGCCGCCCATGGCGCTCGCCGTGTTGAGCGTCGCCCCCATCCCCGAACCGGCTTCGCGGTACCAGGTACCGCTGGCGGGACGGGGGTCGAACGCGGTCACCCGCCAGAGTTCCAGTTCCTTCTTGTGCGTGCCGCTGTCATCGCCTCGCGATACGAATACATGCTCGCCATCGCCGATGCGCCGCAGCGCTGCCGCGACGTCCTTCATCCCGCGGACGCCTGCGGGATCGTCGCCGGGCCCGACAAGGACGAAATCGTTGTGCATGACCGCGTGGCGCGCCAGCCCGAAGCCGTCGGCCACGAATTCGAGCTCGGACGCCTCATGGTGCACCAGCAGAACGTCCGCATCGCCATTTTTCGCAATCCGGATCGCCTGCCCCGTGCCGACGGCGACGACCTGGACGGCGATACCGGACTCCGCCGTGAACCGCGGCAGCAGGTAGGCGAACAGCCCCGAATTCTCCGTGGATGTCGTCGACGCGACGGTTATCGCCTGCGGTTCCGCAGTCACGCCGCTGCTCACCAGCAAGACACCGGCCACGAGCGCAGCCAGGCGCAGAGCTCTTGTCGTCCTGCCGGTTATGAACCGCATGCGTTCCTCTCCATCGAAAATCCCGGGTCGCCCATCCTAGCCGACCAGCTCCCCGGCGAGGAACCGCGCAGCCAGCGGATCCTGTGGCGATTCGAAAAACGCCTGCGCGGATGCGTGCTCCAGCAAGCGGCCCTGGTTAAGGAACATGACGTCGTCCGCGAGCCGCCGGGCCTGCGCTATGTCGTGGGTGGTCATCAGTATCTTCGTGCCGGCCGCGGCCACCGCGCGCACCATTTCCTCGACGCCGCGCACCGCGGCCGGGTCGAGGTTCGCGGTGGGTTCGTCGAGCAGCAGCACCTCGGGCCTGAGTACACAGGCGCGCGCGATCGCCAGGCGTTGCTGTTGACCGCCGGACAGGGTTCGCGCCGCCCTCGGGCCGAGGCCATCGAGACCGGCTTGCTGCAGCGCGGCCTCGACCATCGCCTGGTGCCGTTCCTTCGCGATGCCTTTGACATTCAATACGTGCCGCAGGTTGCCGGTTACCGTTCGCCGCAGCAGCACCGGCTGCTGGGAGACCATCGCCTGCTGCCCGCGAGCCCGTGCAACCGACAGCTCACCCCAGTGAAGCTCACCGCCGGTCGGCCGCAGCAAACCGTGCAGCAGGCGCAGCATGACGCTCTTTCCGGCACCGTTGGGACCGAGTATCACGGTGCGGCCCGACGATTCGATACGGAAGGAAACATCCCTGATGATCTGCCGGCCGTCGATCGCGAACTGCAGGCGTCGTGCTACCAGCGGCAGCAGCGGATGCTCGTCCGTCGTATCGACCGTTTTCACCTCGTCAGCCATAGCGGCGTCTCGCGGCGTCGGATACCAGGAGCGCGGTGGCGTTGACGCCCAGCGCGAGGGTAACCAGCACCAGCCCCAGGCCGAGCGCCAGCGCGAGGTTGCCCTTGCTCGTTTCCAGGGCGATCGTGGTCGTCATCACGCGCGTCGAATGCTGGATGTTGCCGCCGACGATGATGACCGCACCCACCTCGGCGATAGCCCGGCCGAAACCTGCCATGACCGCGGTCAGCAACCGAAAGCGTCCGTCCCGCAGCAGCGTCGCCACACTCTGCAACGGCGTGCAGCCCAGGGAACGCAGGTATTCGTCGTACTCTTCGTGAAGGTCGGCGATGGTCTGGCGAGCCAGCGCCGCGATGATCGGCAGCACGATGATGCTCTGGGCGATCACCATTGCAGTGGGCGTGAACAGCAGTCCCATTGACCCCAGCGGTCCGGCCCTGGACAGCAGCAGGTAGACCATGAGCCCGACCACCACCGGCGGCAGACCCATCAGCGCATTGAGCAGGATGATGACAGCGCGGCGTCCCGGGAATTGCTGCAGGGCGATGAGGGCGCCGAGCGGCAGTGCGACGACCGAGGCGATTGCGACCGCGGCGAGACTCACCTGCAGCGACAACAGGACGATTTCCACCAGGTCGGCGTCGAGCGTCGCGATCATCGACAACGCGCTGCCCACGGCAGACGAGAACTCGTTCATCCGTTAACCCCGGTCAAGACTGGTGCAACCCACGCGTGCTGGCAGAGGTCGGCATTTTTTCAGATGCCTCCGGGTCGCGCCAGCGACAAAATGTCGGTCCCTCGCGCCACGCTTGCGTCATTTTGACCCACATCATAGGCTTTGGACGAATCTTTCGCCGGCCACGAAGGGCGGAGAGTTTGTGTCCCAGTCCACGTCGATTCTTCTACTCGGTGACGGTGCCGAGACATCCCGCCTGCGGCAGCGGCTCGCCAGGCACTTCCTGACCGTGGAGAGCGCGAGGACGATAGACGAATCCCGCGAACTCGGGCTGCGCTGCCGCTTCCACCTGCTGGTCGTCGTCGACCCGGAGGACCGCTGGAGTACGCTGCAGGCGGCACTCGAAGAATGCGAGGGCCTGCCGTCCGAGATTCTCCTCATTGCGGAAAAATCCCGTGCCGAGAACGCGGTCGAGGCACTACGTGGCGGGGTGTCCGACGTGTTGCTGCGGCCGTTCTCGACCGAGGACCTCGTGGCAACTGTAAATGCCATCTGCGGCGACGGCGGCTCTCGCCCAAGTACACGCGCCGGTAAGCAGCAGGTATCGCTGGTGGGGAACAGCGGGCCCATTCGCGAGATACGGGCAATCGCAGGGCGCATCGCGCCGTCTTCGTCCACGGTACTCGTCGAAGGTGAGGCCGGTACCGGCAGGAAACGGCTTGCAAGGCTGCTGCACGAGCAAAGCGGCAGGCAGGGCCCTTTCGTCCCCGTCGACTGCAGCTCGGTCGACGCCGACCGCCTGGAGCGCGAGCTTCTCGGGCAGCCGGTGGCAGCGCATGCTGCAACAGCCACACTCTTCCTCGGCGATATCCACCACCTGCCCCTGGATCTGCAGGCCGAAATGCTGCGCAGCATGGAGCAGAATGCGCTTGCCGCGGAACGCGGCGCGCCCGTCGCGACGCGTATCATCGCGTCGACCGACACGAATCTCGGCGACCTGGTCGCGCGGCAGCGTTTCCGGGAAGACCTTTATCACCGGCTGAACGCCTTACGTATCGGCATGCCGCCCCTGCGCGAACGGCGTGAGGACATTCCGCTGCTGGTGGCGAACTTCGTCGAGAGCCTGTCTGCGGAAAGGGGGCTGTCACCGCTCGAGCTGAAGCCGTCCGAACTCGATGCGCTCGGGATGCACGACTGGCCCGGAAACGTTCAGGAGCTGCGGAGCGTGGTGGAACAGACATTGTTGCGCGGCCGTCTGCCGGCCGATGCCTTTGCAGGGACCGCAAGGCGCGGCCGCGGCTCATCGGATTATCCGTTAGACTGGACGCTCGAGCAGGTAAAGCGTCACCACATGACCTGCGTCCTCGAAGCTTGCAAGGGCAACAAGGCTGCTGCCGCGAGGCGCCTCGATATTTCACGCAAAACACTGGACCGTAAACTCGGCACATCGGGTCACGAGTAATGGAGATTTCCTGATCATGAAAAACATCGATGAAGATCGCCTGAATGTCGCGATTCGCAAGTTTCTGAAGGTGGTTGGCATCACGTCGCAACGTGAAATCGAAAAAGCCGTGCGCGACGCCGTCGAGGCAGGCTCGCTGCCTGGCTCGGAAAAGCTGCAGGCAAAGATGACGCTGTCCATTCCGGCACTCGGACTCGAGCACGTTATCGATCACGAAATCGATTCGGGACTGTAGGAGCGGGCCTGGGCCCGCGATACGACCACAGGACCGTCAGTCAGTGCCGGTCCAGATAAGGTTACCGAGCTCGTCGAGATCGTAACCGCCGAGCATGTTCGCCTGGCGCCGGCACTCGTTGCCGCGCAGGTAATCGAGTAGCCGCTGAAACAGCCTGCGGAAGAATATGCCCCGGTGCAGGGCAAGGTCGAACGCCTCCCAGCCTATGGGCACGAAGTCCAGGCCGAACTCGTTCGCAACGGCGCGCACGCCCGGTCCCACCTCCGCCTGTCCCATCGCGATCAGGGATGCCGCCTCGCGCTCGGTACTCGCGCGACCGGTAATCCGCCGGCTTGCAGGATCGAGATCGTGGCTCGAAATCAGCTCGCGCAGGAAGCGCTGCGAACCCGCGCCCTCCTGTCGCTCGACCCAGCGGACCTCGCGCTCGAACAACCCCTCGATCCCCATCTCCGCCGACCAGAATCCCGGCGATACCAGCAGACCCTGCTCACGGCGGAAGAGTCGCACCAACGCCCAGTCGCCCGCCTGCACGTATTGCCGGATCAGCGCGGGGTGGCGCTGATAGCTTTCCTCGGCAGGGCCCCAGTGGATACCGCAGACATCGGCACGCCTGCGCGCGAGCAGCGTGAGGCCGAGCTGGCTGCCGGTTGCCGCATAACTGATCAGCGCTCTCGACTGCAGCGCATTGGCGACTTGCGTGACGGCGCGAAAAAGCAGCGGATCGTCGCTGCCGGCGATCACGATGCGATCGGTCAATAGTCCGCCGTGACTCGACTCGAGCAGCCACTGGTCGACGAGGTCACGCGGGAACAGCCACTTGCCGGTGAGCTTCGTTGCGGGAATCTTGCCTTCGCGCACCAGCGCGTAGATCTTTTTCTCGTTCACCTGCAGGTAGGCGGCAGCCTGCTTCACGGTCATGAACCGCGGCGGCTCTCCGCCATTAGGCTCGACGCCTGCCGTCTCGGCCGTCCTGTCCTGCCCTTCGCTGTCTGCGTTACCGGAAGTCAAATCATCCTCGCTCGCGCCATTGCGCTAATATTGGCAGAAATGAACCAACCAGATCGACACACAGTAGCTGTAATCATGGAGCGGACCCAGGTCAAGCGGGGACCATGGTCGGTTCCGAGCTGGCGGGCAGTGTCCGTCGTTGCGGGCGAGCACGTCGTCGGCAAGGGCAGCGGGCGCAGTCCGATTTACGAAAGCGATGACGAGGCGCAGTACCTGTGGTCCGGGCTCCCGCTGCAGCTTCATCGTGATCTCGCCGAGGAGTACTGGTACAACCTGACCGGCGACAATCCTTCTCTTTTCGTCATCTGTCACGAAACGCCGGACGGCGAACTCACGCCGTTCAAGGTCACTGCGGATCACGACTCGGCCACGGTCTGCCTCGAGAGCGATGACCAGGTGTTCTCGGTCACGATCCCTCCGGAGATCTACCAGCACCTGGAGAAGTTCGTCGTCACACACTTCGTGCCGCAGGAACGCAAGAAGCGCAAGCGCAAGAACTGGTCGGAGACATCGGGCTGATGGGCGAAAACCGCCAAAGCGATCAGGAAGATTTTCTGACGCGCTGGTCGCGCCGGAAGACGCTGTCGCGACAGGGCGAGGAACTGCCGGAACCTGCGGCAGACGCAGACGGGGAACAGCATGATGCATCCCCGGACGCGCAGCAGCCTTCCCCGGTCGGCGACGAGGCACCAACGGAGCATCGCGGTGACGAGGCCGGCGTATCTGAGGATGCAGCACAGGAGCTGCCGCCACTCGAGTCGCTGAACGAGAATTCCGACTACAGCGCTTTTCTGCGCGACGGCGTGCCCGGTGACCTGAAACAGAAGGCCCTGCGCAAGCTGTTCCACAGCCCCAAATTCAACATCCGCGACGGGCTCGACGACTACGACTGGGACTTCACCAATCCAGAGCCATTGGGCGATATCGTCACCGCCGAGATGCGCTACCGCGTGGAGCGCGAACTGGAGCGACTCGCCGGCCTCGACGAGGACGAAGAGCGCGAGGAAGACGCGACTACCGTGGCCGCGGTCGACGCCGAAGAGCATGATGCGCACGACGAGGCCGACAACGAAGTTGACCCAGAGGCCGACGATGACCGACCTGAACCTGCCTGACACCTCCGCAAACGGCCGCGCGCGAATGGAAGCGCTGGACCTCCGGCATCGGCCGGAGGTGGCGCCGACATCCGTCGTCAGCTTCCTGTCGCACGGCCGCGTGTTGATCGTCGGCGACGAGGCGCATGCGCTGTCTGCCGCCGGCCGGCTCGGCGAAGAGCTCGTTGTAACGCTGTTCTGTCCCGCGGATGCGAGGCCGGCCACGGCGACGGTCGACGGCCTGACTGTCGTCCGTGGCGGAAAACCGGTGCTTTCCGGCAGCCTGGGCAGCTACAGCCTGAGCCTTGCACAATCCGAAGACGAACAGGAATCGCCCGCGGTCGCGCTGCTTACCCAGGCACGCTTCGACCTGGTACTCGACCTCGGCGATCCGCCTTTATTGCAGCAGGAAGCCCTGCCGCCGGGTTACTACGCGCCGCGCGGCAAACCGGAAGCCCTGGACAGGATCATCGACGAACTGCCCGAGATGCGCGGGGAGTTCGAGAAACCCAAGTATTTCAATCTCGATCCCGAAATCTGCGCACATGGCCGCAGGGGTATCCGCGGCTGCACCCGTTGCCTGAACGTCTGCCCGGCGTGGGCGATCACCTCCGCCGGCGAACAGGTGTCGGTTGACCCGAACCTGTGCCAGGGCTTCGGCAGTTGCGCGTCGGTCTGCCCGACGGGCGCCATCACCTACGCATATCCAAGCACGGGAGACATGCTGGGTTACGTCCGCACCGTCCTCGTCACTTATCGCGATTCGGGCGGGACGAATCCGCTGCTCGTGTTTTTTGACAGCGCGTCGGCAGCCGCGGTCGCGGACGGACTGGGCACCGCATTGCCGGAGAATGCATTGCCGGTCGAACTGGAAGAAGTCGGCTCTATCGGCATGGATGCCTGGCTGGCCTGCCTGGCCTATGGCGCGCGTCGTGTGCTGGTCCTTACGGGCGCGAACACGCCGCAAAGCATCCGGGAGGTGCTGCAACAGCAGATCGAATATACCGCGCCGATACTCGAAGGCATGGGTTACTCGGGGGCTGCCGTTGCAGCGCTGGACTCCGGCAATGTCGAAGCGGTCAGCGCGGCGGCGTTGTCCGACGAGGCAATCAGCCTCGAAAGCCCCGCCCGTTTTGCCCCGCCCCCGGAGAAACGCCTGTTGCTGCGCACGGCGATCAATTACCTGCTCGAGCACGCACCGTCATCGAAAAAGCTTGCCACGTTGCCCATGGGGGCGCCGTTCGGGCAGATCAAGGTCGACGCGGCGGCGTGCACCCTCTGCATGAGCTGCGTTGCGGTCTGTCCGACCTCGGCGCTGCGCGAAGGCCAGGGTCTGCCGCAGCTGAATTTCGTCGAGCGCTCCTGCATCCAGTGCGGAACATGCCAGAAGGCCTGTCCCGAGGACGCGATAACGCTCGACACCCGCTTCCTGTATGACGACAAGGCGCGCGGCGCCCAGCGCCTGCTGCACGAGGAGCAGCCGGCATGCTGCATCTCCTGCGGCAAGCCGTTCGCGACACATTCGATGCTCAAGGTCATGGCGAAGAAGCTCGAGGATCACTGGATGTTCCAGAGCGAAGCGGACCGGCGGCGCCTGGAAATGTGTGACGATTGCCGGGTCAAGGACCTGATGCGCGCGCAGCAGGGCGGCGGCCCGGGCTGACCCGAAACCGGCGATTCGACACCTGGGGACAAAATGTCCCATCCTGCTCCTCCAGGCGCCCAGTCCTCGTTGCTATTGTTCTCTTTATAGTGATTTTTTGCCAGTGGCGGCCGCCACCGTATTTGACTAAAATCATTGCAAATAACTGGGGGAATAGCGGGCTCGGAATATAATGACCGAAGTACCTGCAACACAGGACGCCCCCGCTGCTGCGGGCATCGCGTCCCTGGAGCCGGAAGACCGGCTCCGCGCCGATACCTACCGGGTACTCGGGCGGCTGCTCGCGGCACCGCCGGACGCAGAGACACTCGAACTCCTCGCAGGCGCCCCCGTCAGCAACGAAGACAACCTCCTCGCCGTCGCCTGGCGGATGCTGGCGATGTCCGCCGATCGTGCGACACCCGGCGAGGTCGCAGACGAATACCAGACGCTTTTCATCGGCCTAGGCCGCGGCGAACTCGTCCCGTTCGGGTCGTGGTACCTCACCGGCTTCCTGATGGAGCAGCCTCTCGCAAGGCTCCGCACCGACATGCAGAAGCTCGGCTTCGAGCGCCAGGATGACGTTGCCGAGCCCGAGGACCACGCCGCGGCGCTCTGCGAGATCATGGCCCTGCTGGCGGAGGATGCTGCGCCTGGCAGCCTCGAGTCGCAGGCCGCGTTTTTCGAAACCCATATCGGACCCTGGATGGCACGGTTCTTCCGCGACCTTCAGGAGACTCCCTCGGCGAGTTTTTATCGCGCCGTGGGCCAGCTCGGAGAGCAATTTATCAATACGGACCAACGTTACCTGGAAATGGTGGAACGATCGGACGGCATGCCGACCGAACCGGCCCGCCCCGGTATTTCATAAAGCGCCGGCGATACGGCGCCGCAATGGGAGATAGGAGATGAGTCGTAAATCGAGTTCGTACACCGCTGATCGGCGTACATTTCTCAAGAAGCTGGCTGCGGCGGGGGGCGCAACGGCAGCGGTCGCAGTGTCCGGCCGTGCGGCCGTCGCCTCACCGGTGCAGGACAAGGCGTCCGGGCCGGCCAGAGACAAGGGTTACCACGAGACCCCCCACATTCGTAGCTATTACCGTTCCGCTCGCCAGTAACCGGCGATCGCACCGGACTGCAGCAGAACAGCAACCAACCTTGGGAGATTAGCGATGAAGCTGATCAAGAAGCGAAACCTCACCGCCACCGAAACGGCCAGTGTATCCAGCGGCGTGCTCGGTTCCACCGTGGACCGCCGCGCCTTCCTGCGCCGCGCGGGTCTCGGCCTCGGCGGCACAGCCGTGGCAGCAACCCTGCCAACGACGATGATCCGGCGCGCAGAAGCCGCGCGGGACGTCGACCCCAATGCCGCGACCGAAGTCCGCAAGTCGGTCTGCACCCACTGCTCGGTGGGCTGCGGCGTCGTTGCGGAAATCCAGAACGGCGTCTGGACCGGTCAGGAACCGGACTTCGACTCGCCGTTCAACATGGGCGGCCATTGCGCGAAGGGCGCATCGGTACGCGAGCACGGGCACGGCGAACGCCGCCTCAAATACCCGATGAAGCTCGCGGGCGGCAAGTGGACCAAGGTCTCCTGGGACCAGGCCATCGAAGAGATCGGCGACAAGTGCCTGGATATTCGCAAGCGCTCCGGCCCGGATTCGGTGTACTGGCTCGGCTCGGCCAAGTTCAACAACGAACAGGCTTACCTGTTCCGCAAGTTCGCGGCCCTGTGGGGCACGAACAACGTCGACCACCAGGCGCGTATCTGCCACTCGACCACGGTCGCCGGCGTAGCCAACACCTGGGGCTACGGCGCGATGACCAACTCGTACAACGACATGCACAACTGCAAGGCGATGTTCTTCATCGGCAGTAATGCTGCAGAAGCGCATCCGGTCGCGATGCAGCACGTGCTGCGCGGCAAGGAGAACGGCGCCAAGATGATCGTGGTCGATCCGCGCTTCACGCGCACCGCCGCGCACGCCGACCAGTTCCTGCGCATCCGCCCCGGCAGCGACGTGCCGATCATCTGGGGC
>Ga0209536_100002096_pt1 | contig 32476 bp, 26 predicted proteins | sample DeeMarSeWOR28_12_FD_187461 | JGI IMG/M metagenome (GOLD analysis project Ga0209536, IMG submission 187461) | Marine sediment microbial communities from White Oak River estuary, North Carolina - WOR-2-8_12 (SPAdes) (version 2) | ecosystem: Environmental > Aquatic > Marine > Intertidal zone >... | reverse complement strand
CAATGCTGACGGTGTCTATAGCGGGCGTATCGGTGGATAGTTGGAGTCTTGTTCAGAAAATCCCAGGCGGAGAGCAGCCCGAGGAGTTCAATCGGTTTACCCGGCAGATTGCGACAGGCCTTGCCGTAAACAGCGGTGATGAAGTCCGCATTGATGGGCTACAGGGTAGCTGGGACCACGCCAACGTGGACTATATCGAGTTTGTCCCCGCACCGTAGCCTCAACTCTCTCCGTCAATAAAGACAAATGACGGTCTTTAACTTCCGCTTCTGGCCGAAAGCGGACGTTCAATATCGCCGTTTTCCGGCTGATCGAATGTCCGCTTTGGAGAAAAGCGGACATTCGACCATACGCACCGCGAACGACACGTTACTTCAGCTCAATTACAGGAAGTGCCTGTTTGTTACCCTTGGCATATAGTGACCAAAGCAGGCCCCCGCTACCAAAAACAAGAAAAGGCCCTCCTTGCGAGGGCCTTTTTTTCGTTTTTTGCGTGGACAGGATCTGGTTCTGGGTACGGACCAGGATCACTCCAATTCGTCAGATCGCCTGAACAAGGACGTAGCCCGTCATCACCAGCACGGATAATGAGCTGACCGTCCAAAGTGTTGCACGGACGTCGTGTATCTGGGCGGTAGCATAGGCCGCAAAATGCATCGCACGGGCGCCGACGTAGGTCCAGATCACGATCTTGCCGAGCAGTACCGGCGGCCCGGCCAGCACGAACAGAAAGCCGGCAGCGAGAAAGCCGGGAATGCTCTCGAGGTCATTGAGATTCATGCGACGGGAACGTTCAACGTACTCGTTGGGTTCGAGCTGGCCCTCGCGTGGTTCCGGATTCAGCGGGGTTTGCTTTGCGTCTTCGGGGCTCCGGAAGCCCGCCCGCACCTTCATCATGCGTTGTACCGTCATCCAGGGTTGCAGCATGAGTTTCAGGAGCATGATGGATGCCGCCAATACGTAAGCGTGGAATACCGGGTTGGCGGTAGTCAGGTAGCTGGGATCGAAGGACATGGCACTGCACCGGTGATGAAATTGACAAAAAAGTTAACATAGTTAAAATAATTGAACAAGGGTCAATTGCAGATACCGGCTATGGATACAGACGAACCGAAATCATCACCAAGGGTGCGGATCAAGCGCCAGCGGATGCGCCGGGAAGTCCTCGAAGCGGCCAGGGCACTATTGCTGGCGGAGGGACCGGACGCCGTTACTCTCGGGTCAGTAAGCAGTCGCCTCGGGATGACCAAGCCGGCGATCTACCACTATTTTCCCTCCAAGGAAGCTTTGACGCGGAGCCTCGTCGCGTCATTGATCGACGAAGAGATAGGCGAACTCGAAGCGGCCGCGGAAAAAGCAGGCCCAGGCGACTATCCGATTGGCGCGGTGATCAGGGCTTTTCATGCGCACTACCGCAAGAATCTCCATGCTTTTCGATTTGTTTATGGTCAGTTACAGCTGTACTTGAAGCCGGAGCTCGGTATCGATGCCGAGATGGTTCGCAGCGAGATCACGCCCCGCACACGTCACCTTTTTGACCTGCTGGAGTCACGTCTCGCGGGACCTGATCGGGGTAAAGCGGAACGCCGCCGAATGCGACGTCTCGCATTCGTTGCATGGATGTCCGTGCTCGGCATACTGACAATGATAGCTATTGCCGATGGTATGGATGACCCATTGCTATATTCCGACGACGAGTTGCTCGACACGATTGTGTCGGTGTTCGAACATGCGACGCCGGCAGTTGTCCAGGAGTAGCAATCGCTAACGAGCTCGCTTTGCTTGGCGCAATCCTGCAGGTGTGATACACGTCAGCGATGGACCGGGCGATCATTTTCGATGTCGACGGCACGCTCGCCGAGACGGAAGAGGGCCACCGCGAAGCATTCAATACAGCTTTCGAACAGGCCGGGTTGGCGTGGTCCTGGGACCAGGATCTATACCGCCGTTTGCTTGCGGTTACCGGCGGCAAGGAGCGTATCCGTTATTTCATCGAGGACTTCGGCGCAGACGGTGCGCCGCAGGACAATCTCGACGAGTTCATCCGTGCGCTGCACGCGGCGAAGACAACCGCGTACACGGAACTTGTCGGGGCAGGTCGGCTGGTCCTGCGACCCGGTGTCCGGGAGCTGATTTCCACAGCCAGTGAGTGCGGTTACCGGCTCGCTATCGCAACCACGACGACGCCGGCAAATATCGATGCGCTGCTGGCGGCGACCTTTGGTGATGCCGGACAGGGCCTGTTCGAGGTGATTTGTGCGGGCGACAGCGTGCCCAACAAGAAACCGGCACCCGATGTGTATCTGCGCACGCTCGAAGAACTCGGGCTGCCACCCGGTCGTTGCGTTGCCATCGAGGATTCGCGCAACGGGCTATTGGCCGCATGCGCGGCCGGGATTCCGACGATCGTGACGCCGAGTCTCTATACTGGTGGCGAGAACTTCGAGGAAGCTGCAATGATTGCCGAGCATCTGGCCGCGGTCGATTTTGCCGATATTGAGAAGTTGTTCGGATGAACCTCTCATGAGCGTCGCCATCAGCGGATCGCGGCGGCTTTGGCCTATGTTGTCGGCAGCTGCGTGTCTGTTGAACCCATGGCAAACCTTCGCCCTCGCCGACGATTACCGGGCCTGGCACCACTATGGCGGTGGTCAGCACGGCATGCAGTACTCGAGTCTTTCGCAGGTAAACACCGAAAATGTTCACAAGCTCGAGGAGGCGTGGCGCTTTCGAACCGGTGAGCTGGGACAGGGGCACAGGGAACCGTTCGCGTTCCAGGCCAACCCGATCCTCGTCGAAGGGCGGCTTTACCTGCCGACGGGCAGTGCCATTGTCTTTGCCCTCGACCCGGCCACCGGCGAGGAACTCTGGCGCCACGACCCGAAGATCGATCGCAGCAGACCGCACGCGGAAATCGCCAACCGCGGTGTGACTTCGTGGGTGGACCCGGACGCGGATCCGGAGGATGCCTGCCGTCATCGGATCTTCGTGGGCACGCTCGACGCGCGCCTTATAGCCCTGGACGGAGCGACCGGGCTGCCGTGCCGCGACTTCGGCGAACAGGGGCAGGTATGGCTCAACAAGGGCGTTCGCGCCGATGAGCACAGCGACTGGGTGAACTACACCGTTACCTCGCCCCCCGTGATCGTTGGCGACCTCGTCATCGTCGGCTCGGCGATCGGCGATAACCGCGCCGTCGAATCCGAGCTCGGCATCGTCCGGGGCATCGACGCGCGCAGTGGCGAAGAACGCTGGCGCTGGGATCCAGTCCCCCGGGGCCCGGACGACCCGGCGTTCCCGACCTGGCAGAGCGAGGAGGCCGCTCGCACCGGTTCGGCCAATGCCTGGGCGCCGCTCGCCGCCGACCCGGAACTCGGGCTGGTCTATGTCCCGACCGGCTCGGCGAGCCCTGACTTTTACGGCGGTGAACGGGAGGGCGACAACCTCTACGCGAATTCGCTGGTGGCGCTGCACGCCGCGAGCGGCGAGATCGCGTGGTACCGGCAGCTCGTTCATCACGATGTCTGGGACTATGATCTCGCGGCGCAGCCGACGCTCGTCGATCTGGAACGCGACGGGGTGGAGATTCCCGCGGTGCTGCAGGGCACCAAGACCGGCCATATCTTCAGTTTCAATCGCAGGACAGGCGAACCGCTATTCGGTATCGAGGAGCGGCCGGTCCCGCAGGGCGGTGTCGCGGGTGAGCACCTGTCACCGACGCAGCCATTCCCGGTGGCGCCGCCGTCGATCGCGAACCATGACGCAGTTGCCAGCGAAGACGCCTGGGGCCTGCTCTATTTCGACAAGCGTGCATGCCGCAAGAAAATGACGGGGCTGCGCTCGGACGGAATTTTCACGCCACCCAGCCTCGAAGGCACGATCCAGCTGCCCGGTTTCGGCGGCGGCATCAACTGGGGCGGGCTCGCGTTCGACCCCGACAGCCAGGCCGTCGTCACTTTTTCGATGGACTTGCCGATGGAGGTCGCTCTGATCCCACGCGACCAATTACGTGCGACCTACGATTCCGGCGACTACGACGGCTACGAATTCGCGCGCATGGAGGGAACGCCATACGGCATGCGTCGCAGGATGCTCGATTCTCCGCTCGGTGCACCGTGCACGCCGCCGCCGTGGGGCTGGCTGGCGTCAGTCGACATGCGCGAGGGCAGGGTCAACTGGCAGCGCAAGGTTGGCTCGATCCAGGACGTCGCCCCTGCGGGGGCGCCCAACCTCGAACTCGGCATGGGCGGAATGGGCGGTCCAATCATCACGGCTGGCGGCGTGATCTTCATGGCCGCCGTCATGGACGATTACCTGCGTGCCTTTGATCTTGCCAGTGGCGTGACCCTGTGGGAGGCGCGCCTGCCGGCTGGCGGCCAGGCGACACCGATGACCTATTACCTCGAAAAGACGGGCAAGCAGTACGTGGTGATTGCCGCGGGGGGACATGCGCGCGTCGGCACCACGCCCGGTGACTACGTGATTGCCTACAGATTGCCCGACTGAGGGTCACGGCTGCCTCGTATCTTGCAATATCCCGCAAAGCACGCGATAAATGAAGCCAGTCCGATCGCGCAAGGAACAAGAATAATGACGTCGCGTCCCATGCTCCTGCTGTTTTCTCTCGCCGTTCCACTGCTCTCTGGGCACGCGCGCGGCGACGCGTCCGAATTCTCCAGCTACGACGAATGCATCCTTGAATCCCTCAAGGGCGTGTCCAGCGACGTGGCCGCCAACGCCATTATCGCGAGTTGCCGCAACAAGTTTCCGACGGCGTCGACAGCACCTGCATCCGAGCCCGCGCCTGCGCCGGTGCCTCCGCCGGAGAGTGCCCCCGCCGAGCCGCCACAACCGGCAGCGAAACCCGCGGTCGCGGCGGCCGGCGAGAGCCGCGAGCTGACCAAGGAAGAACTGGGCAAGGTGAAAGCGACGCTGTTCGCGTTCACGACCAAGTACAAGGTCACCTTCGAGAACCTCAATGACGACATCACCGTTACCGAGGTGACCATTGCAGTTTGGGACGATTTCGATCCCCGCGGCCTGAAAAAATACACACAGACAATGCGCATCCCGCCGTCGGCGGAGGAAAAGGTCGAGTATGAGGTCATCTACATGGGTGACGACCAGGGCTGGCGCTGGAAAGTCGATTCCGCGAAAGGCGTGCCGTCCGTATACTAGTTTCTAGGAAGCGCGCGTATCCATTGGGAAAATAACCACTTTTCCCCAGTTGTCGGGGGGAGCCCGGCATGCCTGGTAGCCTCGTCCGGGTTGCCGTCGGCGTCGACGTTTGAAAACCACAGGGCGTCACCCGTTGCACCGGTGTGCGAGATCCCGAGGTCCGGGAAGTGCGTCTCGCCGCCCGAGAAATCGTCGTTGAGGTAAATCAGGAACGTGTCGGTGCGTTGGCCGCGCACCGCGAGTTCGCGGGCGTAGGCCGGCTCCCCGGGATTCAGGTAGTCGTAGTGCGCGGCGAAGGTCTCGCCGGGGCGGTAGTGCAGCACTTTGGGGACCTCCATCGCGGCATCCTGCCGCCCGGTGACGGCGGAGATACGGCCGCGCACGACAAAGGTCATCACGCCGCCGATTTCGACGTCCAGGTCGCACTGCGAGTTCGTTCGCCGCCCGTCTTCGGTCGTGCCGCCGGTCGATTTGTCGTAGATGGTCGCGCGGGCCAGGCGATCCCTGACGGCGGCGATGAACCAGTCGCAGACAGCCGGGGGCACGAATCCCTCCAGTACCAGGACGCGCGGTGACTCCCGCAGCAGCAAGGGCTGAGGCGGTGCAAACCAGGCATCGAGATCTATCGATGCGCGCAGCTGCGGCCAGTCGCCATGCCCGGTCGAAGCGCCCGCGGGACCGGCAGCGAGTATCCGCAATGCGGCCTGCGCGGCTTCGTGCCCGAGTGCCGCGGCGTGCTGCAGGTGATCGAGCGCGGCCACCCAGTTGCGCGGGCGCCAGAACGAGGTGCTGGCGATAGTAGCGGCGAGGTAGGCACCGAGGGCATTGCCGCGCCGTGCGGACTGTTCGATCAGCGCGATGCCGCGCATAGGGTCTGCAGGAACCCGGTTGCCGGTGAGGTAGCACAGACCCAGTCGCGCAGCCGCGCCCCAGTCACCGGCCAGAGCCGCGCGCTCCATTGCCTCGACGGAATCAGGGTGCATCGCGGAACGATAGCACGCGCCAGCGCCGCAGCTGCGCGAACAGGCGCGTGAGGAAGGTGTCCGTGAAGTCGTCGCGGCGGCTCCGCAGCTGCTGGAATATCGCGTCCGCTCGGGTCGCTCCGTCCACGAGGCCACCCAGCAGTATCTCGAGCACCGCGAGCGTCTGCTCGTCGCGCAGCCCGAAGACATACGGGCCCCACGGGGTCGTTACGGCAAACAGCAGCCCGTCGCCGGCGGGCGGGCGGCGAATGTCGCCGGGCCCCACGAGGAAATACGGGTACAGGTCGCCAAGTGACTCATAGCCGGGTTTCTTCGTGACGATCGCACCGTCGAAGACGCAGGCGTCTAGCTGGGTCAGCAGCAGGCACCACAGCGCGTCTTCGGGCGTCTCGACAATGGGCTCGCCCATCACGTTGAGGGAGGTATTGAGCAGTATCGGCACGCCGGTGCGGTGACCGAATGCGCGGACCAGCTCGTAGTAAGGGCCGTTTACCTCGCGCGTAACTGTCTGCACGCGTCCCGTGCCGTCGACGTGAACGACCGCGGGCACGAGATCGCGCTTGTCTTCACGAAAGTCCATCACGCGCAGCATGAACGGGCTCGAGGGATCGACGCCGTCTACGTCGAACCAGTCCGCCGCATCCTCGAGGGGAATGACGGGAGCAAAGGGACGGAAACCTTCCCTGTGCTTTACCCGCGCATTGAGCGTCGCCTTGGCGTCCGGCTGCCGCGGGTCGCAAAGGATGCTGCGCTGGCCCAGGGCACGGGGACCGAGTTCGGACGGCCCGGAGAACCATGCGATGATGTTGCCGTCAACCAGCAGGTCCGCGGCATCGCGGACGCAGTCGCTCGTCTCGCGGGTTTCGATCGAGGGCGTGCGACTGATCGCCGCCGTTATCGCGCTGTTGCCGTAGACGGTACCGAACGCGTCCCGCTCGTAGGCGCGCGGCGTGTATTCACCGGTCAGCTGCCACAGCCCGTGGTAAGCGGCACCGATCGCGGGCCCCGAATCCTCGGCGGCAGGAACCACGTACACGCGTTCGAAGCCGGTTTCGCGAACGATGCGTTCGTTGGCGACGCTGTTGAGTGCCACGCCGCCGGCGTACGCCAGGTTGTTACTGGGTGACAGGGTTCGAATGCGGTTTACGAGGTACAGCAACGCATGTTCGAGCGCGTTCTGCACCGAGGCGGCCAGATCCTCGTAGCTCTTTTGGTTTTTCGGCCAGCGGTCCCGCGACGTGAAGCGCTTCGGTACCGCGTCGGAAAACACGAATCGTCCGTCCAGGATCTCGAAAAACTCCTCGGGCCCAATGATCGGCGAACCGTAGGGCGCCAGTCCCATGACCTTGCCGGCGTCCATCGCGTCGCCGAATATCTGCGCCGCCGCGGCCGAGAAGATGCCGCCCAGGCTGCCGAAGCCCGGCATGGACGACCCGGGGGGAGGCGGGTTCAGCCAGCGACCCCGGTCGATCATGTGTTTCTCCAGAGCCTGGAGCGTCGTTCCCCCGGCGTGATAGATCGAATTCGTTTCGCCGCCGGATAAACAGTTATCGATCACGGCGGATTTCTCGTCGTCCGAAAGGTCCTGCGTCGGCGAACCCATGCCGTCCACGACCAGCACGGCGGCGTCCTCGAATCCGGACGTGGCGAAGGCGCTGATTGCATGCCCGGCGTGGTGCGAAATGCTCAGCGTCGGAGTGCCGTTGCCGCGGACGTCCAGCAACGGATTGGCCGCGAGGTCGTTTTCCGGCAGGTCGAGGCCGGACTGTGCACAGAGCACGATCATGTCGAGATCGGCGGCCCCGATACCGCCCTGGGCGAGGCAATACCGCACCGCCAGGGAGGGCCGCGATCCGAATAGCCGCGCGCGCTTCTTGCCGACGAGCCGTTCCTCCTGCACCGCGGCGACGATGCGGTCACCGTGCAGCAGGCAGGCGGCGCCGTTGTGCGAGGCGCTGAGCCCGAGCACCCAGGGTTTGCCGGTGGTAGCCATAGCGCATTGGAACCTAGATTGCGCTCGGGCTTCAACCGCCTGATTTGCCGGCCCGGCATTGCGGGCGTTGCCTTTCATATTCGGAGCCCGGTTGCATATCCGACTAGCGAAATCATGTGTGTCGATATGAAGCAGGCCGGCCGATATGCAGCAGCTGCACTGTCTCCTCTCACTGTATTCGGTAGGGCGTTTCAACGAAGCCCTCGAGTGGGCTCAGGGCATTCGTAACTACGCGGAAACGGCGAGAAGCCGAGGACAGATCGGCACGCCGAGCTACAGCCGGGTCACGGAGGATCTGTACGCGGAAGCAAGCGGCCGCTGGACGCGGTATCGGGATCACCTCGAGGCGGTGCTGCCAGAGTTGCCGCCCCGGGCGGAACGAAGGGGCTATCCGAGCGAATGAGCGTTAATCCGTATTAACCACAATTGTTCGTCTCGTTTGCTGTCGATACGGTTCGCTCATAACAAGAGCAGTTCAAGCCTACGGCAACCCCCCTATATTGCCTGAGCGCTTGTTGCCCCGCCGGGGTCCCCTGGCGGGGCACTTTTGCATTGGGCAATCGTCATCCCTGCAAGCCCGCCGCTTTGTCCAGGATCTTGTCGCACAGCACCTCGCCGATCGGTATTGCGGACGTCGCTGCCGGTGAAGGGGCGTTACACACGTGCAGGCTGCGGGCCGTTTCCGCGAACAGGAAGTCGTGCACCAGCGTGCCGTCGCGCATGACTGCCTGGGCGCGTATTCCGGCAGGGTACGGTTGCAGATCGGAGAGGCGGACAGACGGGCAATACTTGCGCACCTGTTTAAGATAGCCGGGCTTCCAGAGCGAATTCCATAGCTCCGCGAGGCCGATCCCGAGGTTGTCCGCCGTCACCTGCCAGAATCCCGGAAACGCGAGCATCTCGGAGGTGTCCCGAAAGCTGAAGTTGAAGCGGCCGTAGCCCTCACGCTTCCAGCCCTGGACCGCGTTGGGGCCGACCGTGACAGTACCGTCGATCGTGCGCGTGAGGTGCACGCCCAGGAACGGTAATCCCGGTTGCGGCACCGGGTAGATGAGATGACGGACGATGTGGTTGTGCTCTGCCGGCAGGCGGTAGTACTCGCCCCGGTAGGGAACGACCCTGAAATCGACGTCGAGCTGCATCATCGCCGCAAGCCGGTCCGCCTGGAGCCCGCCGCAAACAACGAGGCAACGCGCCTCGGCGGTGGGCTCGCCGTCGAGGTGAACGGTCACCGAGTCGGCGGATTCCTCGAGCGCCGTGACCTCGGCGCCGGTGCGGATCTCGCCCCCGAGCTCTTCGAGCCTCCGGGCCATGGCACTGGCGACAGCCACGTAGTCGACGATGCCGGTGGTCGGCGACAGGATTGCGCCGACGCCTTGCACGTTCGGTTCAGTCGCCTTGAGGTCTGCTTCGTCGAGCAACTCCACCTCGATGCCGTTCCTGATCGCGCGTTCATAGAGGTCGAGCATGCGTTCTTGCTCGTCGGCATCGGTCGCAACGATCAGTTTCCCGCATTGTTCATAGGCAATGCGGTTGTCCCTGCAGAAGCGCAGGGTTGCAGCCACGCCTTTGCGGCACAGTTCGGCCTTCAGGGTGCCGGGCTCGTAGTAAATGCCGGCGTGGATGACCCCGCTGTTGTGCCCGGTCTGGTGGCGGGCGACCCCCGCTTCCTTTTCGAATACGACGATGCTGCTCGAGGGTTGTCGCTGGCGCAGCTGCCACGCCACCGAGAGCCCCACGATGCCGCCGCCGATTACCGCGAAGTCGTACATGGGATGGCCGGATCCAGTGGCTCGGGCAGGCAAGTCTAGCCGCGGCGGCGGTCGCGTGGAAGGCTTGCCCGGGGCCGGCATTCGGGGCGCCCACGGGCATTGCGCATGGCGACGTGATTGCCGTATAATCCCGCGCCATCGCGGTGGTGGGGCCGGAATGGAGCCTTCCGGAAGGATGTGAATCCTGACACGCACCGCTACCATCGTCTTGGTAGAAATAAGCCCCGCTCAGGGGTTTTTTGTTGCCCGGCTACCGGGCAGCCGCGGTTGTAGATAATGGGCCTCTGGCCCATTTTTTGTTTTGAAACAATTGGTTAGGTTTAGACGTGACGCGTGACGAGTTACTGGCGATGCTCGAGCCGAGCGTTGAACGACTGGGGTACGAAGTCTCGGACCTGGACGTGAAACTCGGTGGCAAGCACGGCGTCTTAAGGGTGTTTATCGACAAACCTGACGGGATCGGCCTGGACGACTGCGAGAAGGTCAGCCGGGCGATCAGCGCGCTCCTCGATGTCGAGGATCCGCTGCCCGGCCACTACGACCTCGAAGTGTCGTCGCCGGGACTGGACAGGAAGTTGACGAAACCTGCGCATTTTCAGAGGTTTGCAGGAGAAACTGTGAAAGTGCAGATGCGCTTCCCCATAGAGGGGCGGCGTCGCTTCCGAGGCACGCTGGTGTCGTCGGATGACGAGAACATCGTGGTCGAAGTGGATGGCGTAGCGCACACCCTGCCGGTGGCGACCATCGACACGGCCCGACTCGTGCCCGGTGCCGACTGAGGCACGGGGCAAGACTGGAGTTTGAGGTAATGAGTAAAGAGATTCTGATGGTGGTCGACGCCGTTTCGAACGAAAAGGGCGTCGAGAAAGAGATCATATTCGAGGCAATCGAAGCCGCGCTTGCGTCCGCGACACGCAGGAAGCATGGCGAAGACATCGACGTGCGCGTGGCGATCGACCGCGAGACGGGCGACTACGACACGTTCCGGCGCTGGACGGTTTTCGAGGACGAGTCGACCGAACTCGAGTTCCCGGATCGCGAACTGCGCATGATCGACGCGGTCGAGATCGACGAGAACGCGGAGCCGGGCGGCCACGTCGAAGTGCCGATGGAGTCGGTGGAATTCGGGCGCATCGCCGCGCAGACCGCGAAGCAGGTCATCGTGCAGAAAGTGCGCGAGGCGGAGCGCGAGCAGGTTGTCGAGGAGTACAAGGATCGTGAAGGCGAGCTGCTGTCGGGCCTCGTCAAGCGCGTCGACCGCAATGGCGTCTACATCGACCTCGGCGGCAATGCCGAGGGCTTCGTGCCGCGCGAGCAGATGGTCCCGCGTGAGCCGGTGCGGCCGCAGGATCGCATCAAGGCGCTGTTGGTCGAGGTGCGCTCCGAGCCACGCGGCCCGCAGCTGTTCATGACCCGGACATCTCCGCAGTTCCTGATCGAGCTGTTCAAGATCGAGGTGCCGGAAGTCGGCCAGGGCCTCATCGACATCCTTGGCGCCGCCCGCGACCCGGGTCTGCGTGCCAAGATCGCCGTGAAGAGCAACGACAGTCGCATCGACGCCGTCGGCGCGTGTGTGGGCATGCGCGGTTCCCGTGTACAGGCGGTGTCCAACGAGCTCGCCGGCGAGCGCGTGGACATCATCCTTTGGGATGATAATCCGGCGCAATTCGTGGTCAACGCGATGTCGCCCGCCGAGGTGGTCTCGATCGTCATGGACGAGGACGCGCACAGCATGGATATCGCGGTCGAGGAGGACAAGCTGTCCCAGGCGATCGGGCGCGGCGGCCAGAACATCCGGCTCGCGAGCGAGCTGAGCGGCTGGGAGCTCAACGTCATGACGGCGGCCGACGCTGAGCAGAAGAGCGAGTCCGAGATGAAGGAACTCATCGCGATGTTCTCGAAGCAGCTCGACGTCGACGAGGAAATCGGTCTCATCCTCGTCCAGGAAGGTTTTTCGACGATCGAGGAGGTTGCTTACGTACCCGCTTCGGAACTGGTCGAGATCGAGGAGTTCGACGAGGATATCGTCACGGAACTGCGGAGTCGCGCGCGCGACGTGCTGCTGACGCAGGCGATCGTGCAGGAAGAGAAGATCGACGAAGCCGAGCCGGCTGCAGACCTGCTCGAGCTCGAAGGCATGGACAAGGGTCTTGCCTACGTGCTGGCCAGCAAGGGCGTAGTGACCCGCGAGGACCTGGCCGAACTCGCGACCGACGACTTGCTCGAGATCAATGAAATGGATGAGGAAAAGGCGGCTGCGCTCATCATGAAGGCTCGCGAACACTGGTTCGCCGAGGAGCAGCAGGCCTGAGCGCCAAAGGCGCGGAGTAAAGTATGGCAGATGTCACAGTTGCACAATTTGCCGAGGTACTGAAGGTACCGGTCGAGAAGCTGCTATCGCAGCTCGACGAGGCCGGTATTCAAGTCAGCAGCTCGGAAGACACGATCAGCGAAGACGCCAAACTCGAGCTGTTGACGTTCCTGCGTCGCAGCCACGGGCAGAAGGACGCGCCGGCGGGCGACGCCGCACCCCGACGCATCACGTTGAAGCGCAAGTCGCAGTCCGAGCTCAGGCTCTCGGGTGCACAGGGGCGTTCGCGCACCGTGAATGTCGAGGTGCGCCGCAAACGCACCTACATCAAGCGCGATGTGCTCGAAAAGCAGGCGCAGGAAGAGCAGGAAGAGCTCGATCGCAAACGCCGCGAGGAAGAAGAGCGCATAGAGGCAGAGAAACGCGAGCAGGAACGTCTGCTGGCTGAAAAGGAAGCGAAGGTTCGCCGCGAGCAAGAGCAGCGCCAGCAGGAAGAGAAGGCGCGGCTCGACGCCGAGGAAGAGGCCCGCAAGGCGGCCGAGCAGGTAGCGGCGGCGAAAGCCGAGGAGAAGGCGCGTCTCGAGAAAGCCGAAGAAGACGCCCGCGCACGCCGAGCCAAGGAAAAGGAAAAAGAAAAGGACAAGGGCAAGGCGAAGCGTCCCGAGACCCGCTACGGCCGCAAGGAACTCCACGTGGCTGGCGACAAGAGCGGCCGTCGCAAGCGCAAGGCGCCGATGCGGCGCCGTCCCGTGTCGATGGGTGGCGACTCGCAGCATGGCTTCGAGAAGCCCACGGCACCGGTGGTCCGGGAGGTCGAGATTCCCGAGAGCATTGCGGTATCGGAGCTCGCGCAGCGCATGGCGGTCAAGGGCAACGAGGTCGTCAAGGTGCTGTTCAACATGGGCGCCATGGTGACGATCAACCAGGTAATCGACCAGGACACCGCAATGCTGGTCGTCGAGGAATTCGGGCACATCGCAAAGCCGACCTCGGCCGAGGACATCGACGAGCAACTGCTTGCCGAGGAACAGGTCGAGACGGGCGAAGAGGTGTCGCGCCCTCCGGTCGTGACCATCATGGGCCATGTCGACCACGGCAAAACGTCGTTGCTGGACTACATCCGCCGCACTCACGTGGCTGACGCGGAAGCCGGTGGCATCACGCAGCATATCGGCGCGTACTCCGTGACGACGAAAAAGGGCCGCGTTACGTTCCTGGATACGCCGGGGCATGCGGCGTTCACGGCGATGCGTGCGCGTGGCGCTCAGGCGACGGACATCGTGGTCCTCGTCGTGGCGGCAGACGACGGTGTCATGCCGCAGACCATCGAGGCCATCCAGCATGCCAAGGCGGCGGGTGTGCCGCTCGTCGTCGCGGTCAACAAGATGGACCGCGAGAATGCCGATCCGGACCGCGTTCGTAACGAACTGGCACAGCACGAGATCATCCCCGAGGACTGGGGCGGCGAGCACCTGTTCGTGCACGTTTCCGCCAAAACCGGGGAAGGTGTCGATAACCTGCTGGACGCAATTCTGCTGCAGGCTGAAGTAATGGATCTGAAGGCGGTCAAAGACGGTCCCGCCAGGGGCCTCGTTGTCGAGTCGAGCCTTGAGAAGGGCCGCGGCGCGGTAGCTACGCTGCTGGTGCAGTCCGGCACGCTGAAGCAGGGCGACATGATCATTGCGGGTGAGGAATACGGCCGCATCCGCAACATGTTCGACGAGTCTCAGCAGTCGATTGACGAGGCGGGACCGTCGAGTCCGGCACTCGTACTTGGCCTGTCGAAGACGCCGAGCGCAGGCGACGACTTCATGGTCGTCAAGAACGAGCGCAAGGCTCGCGAGGCCGCGGAGTTCCGTCGTGCCAAGACCCGCGAAACCAAGCTCGCGCAGCAGCAGGCCTCCAAGCTCGAAGACATGTTCAGCCAGATGACGGAATCCGAGGTGAATTCCATCTCGGTGATTATCAAGTCGGATGTGCACGGCAGCGCCGAAGCGCTGCGTGATGCGCTGACCAAGCTGTCCACGGACGAGGTCAAGGTCAACGTATTGAGCGCCGGTGTCGGCGGTATTACCGAGACCGATGCGACGCTGGCCGCCGCATCGAACGCGGTGATCATCGGTTTCAACGTGCGTGCCGATGCGGCTGCGCGTTCCACGATCAAGGAATCGGGCGTCGACGTTCGTTATTACAGCATCATCTACGAGGCAATCGACGATGTTAAAGCGGCGCTCAGCGGCATGCTGTCGCCGGAGGTTCGCGAGCAGATCGTCGGGCTGGCCGAGGTCAAGGACGTGTTCTCGTCGCCGAAGTTCGGCGATATCGCCGGCTGCATTGTTACCGAAGGCTTCGTGAAGCGGTCCAACCCGATCCGCGTACTGCGCGACAACGTCGTGATTTACGAGGGCGAGCTGGAGTCGCTGCGGCGCTTCAAGGACGATGTGAACGAGGTTCGGTCCGGCACCGAGTGCGGCATCGGTGTGAAGAACTACAACGATGTCAGGGTCGGCGACCAGATTGAATGCTACGAGAGGATCGAGGTGGCGCGTACGCTCGATTAACGCGAGCGCCGTTGGAAAGACATGCCACGCGAGTTTTCAAGGCACCAGCGCCTCGGGCACCAGGTCCAGCGCACACTGGCCGAGCTGCTGCAGTTCGAGGTCAAGGATCCGCGCGTCAGGAACGTGTCGCTCACGTCCGTCGAGCTGTCCCGGGACCTGAGCGTCGCACGGGTCTACTTCAGCCTGCTCGAACCGGACGCGGATGCCGCGGAAGTGCTCGAGGGGCTCGAGAGGGCGGCGGGCTTCCTGCGCGGCAAGCTCGGCAAGGCAATCAAGGCGCGGCACGTGCCCGAATTGCGCTTCGTTCACGACGACAGTGCCGCAGAAGCGGTACGGCTGTCTGCACTGATCGATAGCGCCGTCGCGGCCGACGACCACGACTAGTTGTCATGGCGCGCCGCGGACATGATCGATCGGAAGCGGTCGACGGGGTTTTGCTCCTGAACAAGCCGGCGGGGCTCACGTCCAACCAGGCGTTGCAGCGGGTCAAACGGCTCCTGAACGCCCGCAAGGCTGGGCATACCGGCAGCCTGGATCCGGCCGCGACAGGCATGCTGCCGCTGTGCTTCGGCGAGGCGACCAAGGTCTGTGCATTCCTTTTGGATGCGGACAAGACCTACCGGGTCACCGCGAAGCTGGGCAGCGCCACGGACACGGGCGACGCGACGGGCAGCGTCATCGGGACGGCGGACGTGCCGCAGCTGACGGCGGAAGCATGGGATGCCGTCCTGCAGGGATTTCGTGGCGAGTCGATGCAGGTACCGCCGATGTACTCGGCGCTGAAGAAGGATGGCAAGCGGCTGTACGAGCTTGCGCGCAAGGGTGAGACCGTCGAGCGCGCGCCGCGGCCGATCCGGATCGACGAGATCGAGCTGCTGGAAGCGGCTGGCTCGCGGCTGGTGTTTCGGGTGCGGTGCTCGAAAGGCACCTACGTTCGCAGCCTGGTGGAGGACATTGCGCAGGCAGCAGGAACCGTCGCGCATACGGCGCGGCTGCACCGCGAGACGGTGGCGGGGTTCGAGGCGGACGAAATGATCGACCTCAAGGCGCTGGAGGAAACAGCCGCCGAGGGGCCGGCGCCGCTTCGGGACAGCCTCCTGCCGCCCGACCGGGCGCTGGCGGGGCTGCCGGAGCTCGTATTCGGCGGAGCCGATGCGGAACGATTCTGCAGCGGACAGGCCATAGCGGCAGGCGCCGCTGCGGAGCGCGGGCTCGCCCGCGTGTACGGCGAAGGACAGGTTTTTTTGGGCGTGGGAGAGGTTCTTCCGGATGGCAGGATCGCGCCACGCAGGGTCTTCGGGCGGCCTGGGGGCAACCCGTAGATATTTGATTTTGGGCTGTCATTAGGCTCTTTCAGGCGCTAGAATACCGCGCTGCAAAAAAGGGCCAAGAGACGAAAGTAGTACTGGAGAAATGAAGAGATGTCACTGTCGAGTGAAGCAAAAGCCAGCATCGTTGCTGAATACGGCCGCGGAGAGGCCGACACGGGGTCACCCGAAGTCCAGGTAGCGCTGCTATCTGCAAGAATTTCCGAGCTCACCGAACACTTCGGCGAGCACAAGAAGGATCACCACAGCCGTCAGGGTCTCCTGAGGATGGTCAACAAGCGGCGCAAGTTGCTGGACTATCTGAAAGCCAAGGACCAGGACCGGTACCGCGAGCTTATTACACGGCTCGGCCTGCGCCGCTAATCCAGCGGACTATCTCCGGCAATGTAATCACCTACCCGACGTACCCTGACAGGGCGTGCGATCGGTCGCTGTTGCCGTCATCAATACCAATCGAGCAAATACCGTGAAATCAATCAAGAAATCGTTCCAATACGGCGAGCACGTCGTAACTCTCGAAACCGGGGCCGTAGCGCGCCAGGCCGACGGTGCCGTTATCGTAGATATGGCCGAAACCGTGGTACTCGTTACCGCCGTGGGCCGGAAAACGGCGGACCCGGGCAGAGACTTCTTCCCGCTGACCGTCAATTACCAGGAAAAGACCTATGCCGCCGGCAAGATCCCGGGCGGCTTTTTCAAGCGCGAAGGGCGCCCCAGCGAAAAAGAGACGCTGGTCTGCCGCCTGATCGACCGTCCGATCCGCCCGCTGTTCCCCAAGGGCTTCAAGAACGAAGTGCAGGTCATCGCTACGGTCATGTCGCTGAACCCCGATGTCGACCCGGATATCCCGGCGCTGATCGGTGCATCGGCGGCGCTCGCCATCTCGGGCATGCCGTTCGCAGGTCCCGTCGGGGCAGCCAAGGTCGGCTACGTGCACGGCCAGTACGTGCTGAACCCCGGCGTTGCGGCGCTCGCGGATTCGGACCTGGAACTGGTCGTCGCCGGTACGCGCGATGCCGTGCTGATGGTCGAATCGGAAGCGAAAGGGCTGTCCGAGGAAGTGATGCTGGGCGCCGTCATGTACGGCCACGAGCAGATGCAGACGGCGATCGACGCGATCAGCGAGCTGGCAGCGGAAGCTGGCAAGCCGGCCTGGGACTGGCAGGCAGCCGAGGAAGATGCGGAACTCGCAGGCGCAGTCGCTGCCCAGGCAACGGCCGGGTTTACCGAGGCTTACCAGATCAGCGACAAGATGGAGCGCCAGGCCGCGGTAGCGGACGTGAAGGCAGCAGCCATCGAAGCACTGGCTGGCGAGGGCGACGATGCCCGCTGGTCGGCCGAAGAGGTCTCAGGAGCGCTGTCGAAGCTCGAGAAGAACGTCGTCCGGCAGCGTGTCATCAAGGGTGAGCCGCGAATCGACGGCCGCGACCAGAAGACGGTGCGTCCGATCCACGTCGACGTCGGCGTCATGCCGCGCGCCCACGGCTCGGCCATCTTCACGCGCGGAGAGACCCAGGCGGTCGTCGTGACGACGCTCGGCACCGGGCGCGATGCGCAGATCATCGACGCCATCGAGGGCGAGCGCAAAGAGCCCTTCATGCTTCACTATAACTTCCCGCCGTACTGCGTTGGTGAAACAGGATTTATTGGCTCGCCGAAGCGCCGCGAAATCGGTCACGGCAAGCTCGCCCGTCGCGGCATCCAGGCCGTCATGCCCGATCTCGACGACTTCGGCTACGTGATCCGCGTGGTCTCGGAGATCACCGAGTCCAACGGTTCCAGCTCGATGGCATCGGTCTGCGGCACCAGCCTGTCGCTGATGGACGCCGGCGTGCCGATCAAGGCGCCGGTGGCCGGCGTTGCCATGGGCCTGGTCAAGGAGGGCGACGACTTCGCCGTTCTGACCGACATCCTGGGTGACGAAGACCACCTCGGCGACATGGACTTCAAGGTGGCCGGTACCGAAGAAGGTGTCACGGCGCTGCAGATGGACATCAAGATCCAGGGCATCACCCGGGAGATCATGAACAAGGCCCTCGACCAGGCCCGGGATGCGCGTCTGCATATCCTTGGGGAAATGAACAAGGTCATCAGCAAGCCGCGCGAGGAAATGTCCGAGTGGGCCCCGACCATCATGACGATGAAGATCGATCCCGAGAAGATTCGCGACGTCATCGGCAAGGGCGGCGCCGTGATCCGTGCGATCACGGAAGAGACCGGCGCCACCGTGGACATCGAGAACGACGGCACCGTGCGTATCGCGTCGGTTGACGGCGCTTCCGGCAAGGAGGCTCGCCGCCGCATCGAGCTGATCACGGCGGATGTCGAGGTCGGACGCATCTACGAAGGGCGCGTGGCACGTCTCATGGACTTCGGTGCTTTCGTCACGATCCTGCCCGGCAAGGACGGACTCGTGCATATCTCGCAGATCTCCAACGAGCGGGTCGAGAAAGTCAGCGACAAGCTGGCCGAGGGCGACATCGTCAAGGTCAAGGTACTGGAAGTCGATCGCCAGGGTCGCGTGCGGCTCTCGATGAAGGAAGTCGACAACGCGGCCTAGTCTCCGGCTCGAACGGTTCTCGTAGGAGCGGTTCCCGAACCGCGATTGTTCGCGGGCCCAGGCCCGCTCCTACATTCCGGGCCGTACCGTGTGCGGCGCCAGGAAGCCGATCAGGCGCTCCGGCAGATAGAAGCGGGGCCGCCACGGCCAGCCGCCTTCGATGAAACCGACGTGGCCGCCGTGTTCGGCCACCTCCAGTGTCACCTGTTCCGAAAGCGCGCCGGCGTCGGGAATGACGTCCGGCGTCATGAACGGATCGTCGAGCGCGTTGACGATCAGGGTCGGGCGCTCGATGTTCTTCAGGAATTGCGCTGAACTGCAGCGATCGTAATAGTCGTCCTTACCCGTGAAACCGTGCAGTGGTGCGGTAACGGCATCGTCGAACTCGGCGAACGTCTGCGCCTGCATCGCCCGGTGCCAGTCGAATGCCGCCGTATGGGGGTTGAACTTGCGGGTGACCGACTTCTTCATGCGCTTTAGCAAGTAGCGCTGATAACCCCTTGCAATACCTATATTCAGTGCCTCTGCGCACTCGTGCAGGTTCAGGGGGACGCAGACGGCGGCTGCGCCCTTGAGGGGGCAGCCGGAGCCGCTTTCGCCCAGGTACTTCAAGAGTACGTTACCGCCGAGGGAGTAGCCTGCAGCGACCATCGGGCCGAATTGGCCCTCGCGTTCCAGTTTCGCCACGAAATAACGCACGTCGTTGGTTTCGCCGGCGTGATAACGGCGGGGCAGGACGTTTCGATAGTCGCCGCAGTCGCGGAAGTGCAGCACGCAGCAGCGCCACTGCCTTGCGACGGCGGCGAGCATCAGCATGCGGGCGTAGGTCGAGTCGGCCGAGCCTTCGAGGCCGTGAAGTATGATCAGCAGGGGCGCCGATTTCGGGGTGCCTTCGGTCTCCACCACCCAGTCGACCGCGGTCTCGTCCCCGTCGGGGAGCTTGAGCACCTCGCGGCGCAGTGCGGGCCGCTCGCGACACACCCAGGGAAAGGACGGGTAGACCGTCTGCGCATGGCGGTTGCTCAGCCATCGCGCGGGTCGGAAATTGCTGCGCACTATGCGCTTGTCGGTGTTTTCAGGAGCCATCTCGGCATCGGCGCCGAATCACGGGATGTACAAAAAAAATGGCCCCCCGCTTACGCAGGGGGCCTGCCGTTGAGTTTTGAACCCTTCAGGCATGGCAACGGGGGGCGGGGGAGCAAATCCCCGTTGCACCTGACAAGATTGGTCATTGATTGCATTTATGTCAAGGCGTTCAAGAATCCTTGAGCGTTTGTACCACGAACTCAGCCGGTCCGCTTCCGGCCGCCGGCAGCGTCGTCATCGCCCTTGTCTGCCGGGCCGTCAGTCTCCGGGGCAAACCCCTTCAGCATTTCCTCCTGGAGGGACTGCAGCCGGGCGAAATTCTTCTGCGTCATCTCCGCCATTGCGCTGAGCGGGTCGGTGCCGACCACGCTTTTCACCTGCCCCTGCAGGAACTTCTGCTGCTTCATGAAGAAGCTCATGCTTTGTTCGAGGTAGCGTGCCATGAAGTCCGGGACGACGGAACCGTAAGCCCGGATGATCTGCGCCAGGAAGTCCTCTGTCATGATCGCGTCGCCGTGCTGCTCCTGCTCGCTGATCACCTGCAACAGGATCGTCCGCGTGATGTCCTCACCGGACTTCTTGTCGATGACCTCGAAATCCACCTTGTTCATCACGAGTTCCTTGACGTCTGCCAGCGTGATGTAGCGGCTCTCTTCGGTGTCGTACAGCCTGCGATTGGGGTACTTTTTGATAACGCGCGGTTTGCTCATGCGAAGCCTCGTTCTACCTGCGGCGACTACAATAGCCCATTTTTGCCTTCAGCCATAGCGCCGCTGTCTACGGGTATTTGCGACTTGCCGGCGACTGCTTCGATGCGCCAGTTTTCGATGGCCCAGCTCCAGACGTCGCTCAACTTGGCATCCCGGAGCTCGGCCGGGGGCCTTTGCCCCAGTGCCTGCAGGGCCTGCACAAGCACCGCCTGCGGACGCCCGAGCGGGACCGCAGCCGCGCCCGTCGCCTTGCTCAGCTTGTGGCCGTCCGGATGCGCCGCCACGGGAATGTGCAGGTAGCCGGGAGTCGGAAACCCGAGAAGCCGCTGCAGCCAGATCTGGCGGCAGGTCGAGTCCATCAAATCAATGCCGCGGACGATTTCCGTAATTCCCTGCTGGTAGTCGTCGACGACGACGGCAAGGTGATAGGCCACCAGCCCGTCCCGGCGCCACACGATGAAGTCGCCGGACTCGGACTCGAGGCGTTCTTCGTGGGTACCCTGCAGTCCATCGACGAAGCGGATCGCGGAATTGTCGGTACGGACCCGCACCGCGGTCTCGTCGGCGGTACAGCCCTTGCGGCAGGTGCCAGGATAAATGATTCCAAGAGCGCCGCGCGGCGCGTCCGCCAGGTCGCTGCGCGAGCAACCGCAGCGATAGGCGTGACCCTCGTCCAGCAAGCGCGTCAACGCCGCCACATGGGCTTGCTGACTGTCGCTCTGGTGGATGACAGGGCCGTCCCACTCGAAGCCGTAACGCTCGAGTGCCTCGACAATTCGCCGCGCGGCACCCGGCTGCTCCCTGGGTGGGTCGATATCCTCGATCCGCAGCAGCCAGCGGCCGCGCCGCCGGCGTGCCTGGAGGTAGCTGGCCGCCGCAGCGAGCAGGGAGCCGAAATGTAACGGCCCGGTCGGCGAGGGCGCGAAACGCCCCACGTATTCGGTGTTACCGGTAGCGATCGTCGCGGTCGCGGAACTGGCGTTCTGCCTTCTCTCGCCGCTCCTGGGCTTCCAGGCAAAGCGTGGCAACCGGGCGGGCTTCGAGACGCTTCAGGCCGATTTCCTCGCCGGTCTCCTCGCAGTAGCCGTAGCTGCCATCGTCGATGCGCGCGAGCGCGGAATCGATCTTCCGCAACAACTTGCGTTCCCGGTCGCGCGTGCGCAGTTCGAGCCCGAATTCCGACTCTTGCGTCGCCCGATCGTTAGGATCCGGGAAATTCGCGGCCTCGTCCTGCATGTGGTGAACGGTGCGGTCGACCTCGTACATCAGCTCGCGCTTCCAGGCGCTGAGAATCTCGCGGAAGTGTTTGAGCTGCTTGTCGCTCATGTACTCCTCGCCGCGCTTGGGCTGGTAGGGGCTGATGCCGTGTATCGGTGCGGTCAGCACATCGCCACGAGAACGACGCGGACGCGCCGCCGTCTTCTTTGCGGCTGGCTGCTTCTTGCTGACCTTCTTCTTGGTAGCTTTCTTCTTCGCGACTTTTTTCTTGGATGCCTTTTTGCTGGCGACCTTCTTCTTGGACACCTTCTTTTTCTTGGACACCTTTTTCTTGGCCGCCTTTTTCTTTGCGACCTTCTTTTTCGAAACCTTCTTCTTCGAAACCTTCTTCTTGCTCACTTTTTTCTTCGTTCCGGCTTTCTTCCCCGTCGTCCGTTTCTTCGTCACCGTTTTCTTCCTTGTTGCCCGTTTTTTGGTCACCGCTTTCTTCCTGGTCACCTTGCGTTTGCTGGCCGCCTTTTTACGGGCTGGCGCTTTCTTCGCCGTCACCTTCCGACGAGTGGCTGAGACCTTCTTCCGCTTTTTGCTCGCGGCCTTTTTTGCGGGCATTGTCGACTCCTGCCGGCTCGAGAAAAGGCCGGGATTATACATTGCCTGCCCGCGCATGGAAGCCCATTCTGAGCCGGTATTTGCCGGGAGTTTCGCCAGCAGGTGCGCGGCCCGCGAGCCGCATGCCCGCGGGGCAATGAGAATCGTTTTATTCTGGAAATTCCTTTAAACTACGCCGAACTCTCTGGTTTTGGGCAAATTCCATCGCATGCGACTCAGCAAGATAAAGCTTGCCGGCTTCAAATCATTCGTAGACCCCACCACCATTACCTTTCCCAGCGCCCTCGTCGGGGTTGTGGGGCCTAATGGATGTGGCAAATCGAACGTAATCGATGCGGTCCGCTGGGTGATGGGCGAGAGTTCGGCCAGCCGACTCCGCGGGGACTCCATTACCGACGTGATTTTCAACGGCTCGAGCGCCCGCAAGCCGGTCGGCACCGCGTCCGTGGAGCTGCTTTTCGACAACAGCGACACGACGCTGGAAGGCCAGTATGCGAAATACGCGGAAATCGCGATCCGGCGCGAAGTCAGCCGCGACGGCATTTCGAGCTATTTCCTGAATGGCACCCGCTGCCGCCGCAAGGACATCACGAGCGTATTTCTCGGCACGGGCCTCGGACCGCGCAGCTACTCGATCATCGAGCAGGGGATGATCTCCAGGGTGATCGAGTCGAAACCCGAAGAAATGCGTGTGTTCCTCGAGGAAGCCGCGGGCATCTCGAAATACAAGGAACGACGCAAAGAGACATCGAACCGCATCAAGCACACCAAGGAGAACCTGGCGCGCCTGCAGGACGTGCTGGACGAAGTCGAGAAGCACATCAAGCACCTCGACCGCCAGGCGAAGACGGCGGAGCGCTATGGGCGCTACAAGGACGAGGAGCGGCGCGCCACGGCCGAATTGCTGGCGCTGCGCACCCATTACCTGGACGACAAGGCGGACGCGGCCAAGGCGAGGCTGGACGAGCGCAAGACCCGGCTCGAAGAGCAGATCGCCGCGCAGCGCAAGCTGGAAGCGAGTATCGAAGGCGCGCGCGTCCGGCAGTCGGAGCGCACGGATACTTTCAACGAAGTACAGGGCCGCTACTACAAGGTCGGCTCTGAGATCGCGCGCCTCGAGCAGTCGATCGAACACGCGAACGAGCTTCGCGAGCGCCAGGAAAAGGACCTCGAGCAGGCCATTCAGGGCGCGAAGGAGATTATCGAGCACATCGACAAGGACGAGTCGGAGATTGCGCAGCTCGAACTGACCCTGAACGAACTGGTGCCGGGCCTCGATCAAGCCGAACACGCGGAGAAAGCCTCCGGCGAATCCCTGCAGCGCGCCGAAGCGGCACTGGCCGACTGGCAGGAGCAGTGGGACGAATGCACGCGCAAGCACAACGAGGCACTGCAGCAGCGCAATATCGAGCAGACGCGGGCCGAGCAGATCGAATCGCGCATCCGGGGTTACAGCGACCGCCGCCGGAAACTCGACGAAGCGCGGACCGCGAGCGACCATGAAGGGCTGAAGGCGAAACTCGCAGAGCTGACCGAGCAGGAGCAGCGCAAGCGCCAGGCACGCGACGAGTTCGAGCGGGCACTGGCCGATATCGCAGAGAAGATTCGCAAGCTGCGTGAGCAGGACCAGAAGCTGACGCGCCTGGTCGACGAGCGCCGCGGCACGGTTCAGGCCGCGCAGTCGAGGTTCGCCTCGCTCGAGGCGCTGCAGAAAGCTGCGCTGGGAGAGGGTGACGAAGGCGTGCAGCGCTGGCTGGAGGGCCAGGGCATCGACGGCGACCGCCGCGTCGCGAAGACGCTCGATGTGGCGGACGGCTGGGAAAAGGCCGTGGAAACGGTGCTTGGCGATTATCTGCAGGCGGTTTGCGTCCCGGATCTCGAACCGCTCACCGCCGGCATTGCCAGCCTGAAGTCCGGCAATGTCACCCTGTTGCTCGAGGGCCGGGCCGACGCGTCCGCCGCAGGATCCCCGGAGATGCTGGCGGGCAAGGTCAGGTGTGCTCCGCAGTCGATTTCCGGGATACTCGCGCGGGTGCGCGTGGCCGAATCGCTGAGCGATGCGCTGGCGGTCCGCGACGCGCTGGGCGACGGTGAATCAGTCGTCACGGCTGACGGCATCTGGCTCGGCCGCAGCTGGTTGCGCGTGTCGCGCGACAAGGATTCGAGGTCGGGGGTACTTTCCCGCGAGCACGAGATGCGTCGGGTCAAGGCCAATCTCCGGGAGTACCGCGCCCGTTTCGAAAGCGCGCGCAAGCTGTTAACGGACGGCCGCATGCGGCTGACACAGCTCGAGGAGCGTCGTGAGTCGATGCAGGGCGATGCTGCAGCCGTGCTATCCGAGTACTCCGAGGTGCGCTCCACGCTCGATTCGGTGCGCTACCAGTTGGAACAGGTCAACGCCCGCGAGGCGGCGATTTCCCAGGAAGCCCACGAGGTCGACAACGAGAAGATCTCCGCCGAAGAACAGCTGCGTGAATCGCAGCGCCTGTTCGTTCAGGCGGACGGCAGTCTCGAGGAATTGACGGCTGGTCGCGAGAATCTCGAAGCCAGGCGCGCGGAACTCCGCGAGGAACTCGAACGCGTACGCGCGCAGGCCCGCGAAGATCGTGAGGCCGTGCAGCGGATACGGATCCAGTTCGAGAGCCGGCGCTCAAGCAAGGAGTCTGCTGCGCAGAACCTGCAGCGGATGCAGTCGCAACTAAGTCAGTTTCAGACCCGCGAGCAGGAGATCCGGGAGCAGCTCGAGCAGCGCAAGACGCCGGTCGCGGAGCAGAAGAAGCGCCTGGAAGAGCAGTTGCATCAACGGGTGCAGGTCGAGCAGCAACTCGCATCAGCACGCAGGCTCGTCGAGGAAGTGGAAAACGAGTTGCGCGAACTCGACCAGGGTCGGATGCAGATCGAGCAGGGCGTCGACGCCGCGCGCAGCGAAGTCAACGAGGCAGAAATGGCTCTGCGCGAGATACGGGTCCGTCGCGAAGGGTTTGCCGAGCAGCTGGCGCAGACCGATTTTGAACTGCAGGCGCTCCTCGAGGGCCTCGACGATTCGGCGTCGATCGAGCAATGGGAAGAGAAGCTGGAATCGCTGCGTCGGCGCATCGATCGACTCGGCCCGATCAACCTCGCCGCAATCGATGAATTCAAAGAGCAGTCCGAACGCAAGGAGTACCTGGATTCGCAGCTCGCGGACCTCACCAGCGCACTGGATACGCTGGAAGCGGCCATTCGCAAGATCGACCGCGAGACCCGGTCACGCTTCCGCGAAACCTACGAAAAGGTCAACACCGGTTTCCAGCGGCTGTTTCCGAAGCTGTTCGGCGGCGGCCATGCTTACCTCGAACTCGCCGGTGAAGACCTGCTGTCCGCCGGCGTCACCGTGATGGCGCGCCCGCCGGGCAAGCGCAACAGCACCATCCACTTGTTGTCCGGCGGCGAGAAAGCCCTCACCGCCGTGGCGCTCGTGTTTGCCATTTTCGAACTTAACCCGGCGCCTTTCTGCCTGCTCGACGAGGTGGACGCACCCCTCGACGATGCCAACGTCGGCCGTTTCTGCGACATCGTCAAGGAGATGTCCGACAAGGTGCAATTCGTGTTCATTACGCACAACAAGGGCACGATGGAAATGGCTCGCCAACTGACCGGTGTTACCATGCAGGAGCCTGGCGTCTCGCGGCTGGTATCCGTCGATCTCGACGAAGCGGTGAAGATGGCGGCGAGCTAGCTCGAACGACGAACCTGGACTGATAGATGGACGGTCTGCGCTGGTTGCTGTTGCTCTTCGGACTACTGGTAATCGCCGGTGTCTATTTCTACAGTCGCCGCGAACGCAAAACACCCAAGACAGAGCCCAAGCCCGAACGCCGGGTCGAGCCGACACTGGGGGGCGGCGACGCCGCGGGCGAGGCGCCCGATGCCGACGCATCCGATGAACAAGGTCTCGATGATCCCGGCGCTGACGAGCGAGCGCCTGAACTCGAAGGCAATGTGCCGCAGAAGATCGTGACCCTGCGCCTCGTGGCGCGGGATGGCGGCGCATTCAAAGGCGATGAGTTGGCTCTCAGCCTGCGTGGCATCGGCATGCGGCACGGCAAGTTCGGAATATTTCATCGCTACGACGGCAACAACGAGAACAACACGATCTTCAGCGCTGCGAGCCTCGTCGAGCCGGGTAGCTTCGACATGACCAACATCAAGGAGCAGGAACTTCCGGGCATCAGCCTGTTCCTTATCCTCCCTGGCCCGGTCGAAGGTGCAGAGGCATTCGACATGATGATGTCGGCGGCGCGTGCGGTAGCCCAGGCACTCAATGGTGAATTGCTCGACGAGACCGGGAGTACGCTGAGCATCCAGCGCGAGCGTTACATGAGAGAAGAGATCATCCAGTTCGAGCACAGTATCAAGGTCGCCTGAAGTCCGGATGCCGCCCCCACATCATGGCCGTTTCCAAAGATGTCGTCGACAAGATAGAAAGCCTGCGCGAGCAGATCCGCCACCATAACTTCCTGTATCACGTGCTCGATTCCCCGGAGATTCCGGACATCGAATACGACCGACTCGTGCGCGAACTCCAGGCATTGGAGGAGGCGCATCCCGAGCTCGTAACACCCGACTCGCCCACGCAGCGTGTGGGCGCGAAGCCGATCGAGGCATTCGGGACTGTCCAGCACCGATTGCCGATGTTGTCTCTCGACAACGCATTTTCGGATGACGAAGTGCGGGACTTTCACCGCAGGGTTGTGGACCGACTCGAACTTGCCGAAGGGGGCAAGCGCCTTCGATACGCGGCCGAGCCAAAGCTGGATGGTGCGGCTGTCAGCCTGCTGTACGTCAACGGCACGCTGCAGCAGGGAGCCACTCGCGGTGACGGTCGTCGTGGCGAGGACATTACCCATAACGTGCGGACGATCGACGCCGTTCCTTTGAAGCTGATTGGCAACGATTACCCGGACCTGTTGGAGGTTCGGGGCGAAGTCTTTATGCCCAAAGCCGGGTTCGAAGCCTACAACGAGCGCGCCCGCGAGACGGGTGAGAAAACCTTCGTCAACCCGCGCAATGCGGCGGCAGGCAGTCTGCGCCAGCTGGACCCGAAGCTCACGGCCGAGCGGCCCCTGGATATCTACGTTTACTCCGTGGGGATTGTCGAGGGCCGTGAAATGCCGGACGGCCAGAACGAAGTTCTCGACCAACTGCAGGAGTGGGGGCTGAAGACCTGCCCGGAACGGGACGTCGTCGACGGGATCGACGGCTGTCTCGCGTATTACCAGAAACTGGGTGCACGCCGCGAGTCGCTGAGCTACGAGATCGACGGCGTCGTTTACAAGGTAAATAGCCGGGCAGAACAGCGAGAGCTCGGTTTCGTTTCACGGGCTCCGCGCTGGGCTATTGCCCACAAGTTTCCGGCGCAGGAGGAGATGACGGTACTGAAGGGTGTCGAGTTCCAGGTCGGTCGAACCGGGGCGCTGACACCCGTGGCGCGACTCGAACCGGTGTTTGTCGGTGGCGTCACCGTAAGCAACGCCACCCTGCATAACATGGACGAGGTCCAGCGTAAGGACGTACGCATTGGCGATACCGTGATCGTGCGCCGGGCCGGTGATGTCATTCCGGAGGTAGTGAGCGTTATAGAGAGCCGTCGGCCCAGGGGCGCAAGGAAAGTCAAGCTGCCGGCAAAGTGTCCCGTCTGCGACTCGGCCGTAGTCCGGGAGGAGGGCGAAGCAGTTGCACGCTGCACGGGAGGCCTCTATTGCTCGGCACAACGTGTCGAAGCGCTCAGGCACTTCGTCTCGCGGCGGGCGATGGACATCGACGGTCTCGGCGCAAAGCTCATCGAACAACTCGTCAATATCGGCCGCATCAAGACGCCCGCCGATCTCTATCAATTAAACAATGACGAGTTGGCCGCTCTCGAACGGATGGGAGAAAAGTCGGCACAAAACCTGGTGGACGCCATTGAAGCCAGCAAGAAAACGACGTTGGCGCGGTTTCTTTATTCGCTTGGCATTCGCGAAGTTGGTGAAGCCACTGCTGCCAGCGTCGCAACTCACTTTGGACAGCTCGATCGTATTATCGCGGCCAACGAGGAAGAACTCGAAACGGTGCCCGACGTTGGCCCGGTAGTGGCCTCGAGAATTCGCGCATTCTTCGATGAAGAACACAATCGCGACATCATCGCGAGGCTAAGAAAGGCCGGCGTTCATTGGAGAGAAACAGAGCCGCGTGCCGCTCCGCAGGATGGTCCGCTGGTGGGCAAGACGTTCGTACTGACCGGCACACTGTCCTCGATGGCCCGGGACGAGGCCAAAGACCGAATCCAGGCCTTTGGCGGTAAGGTCACCGGCAGCGTGTCGAAAAAGACGGACTTTGTTATTTACGGGGAAAAAGCCGGGTCCAAGTTGAAAAAAGCGCAGGATCTCGGCGTCACGACGCTCGATGAAGAGGGCTTCGAGACGCTTTTGCGTGGCACATAAAAGACCACTCTAAGCCAGAACTTGAAGGGTTTCGTCTCGCTGCATCACGAATTTCTCGGCAATCGATTTAGAAACACCCGTGGTGCAGACCAATTACGAAACCCAATACTTGGGCGATTTTTCCCATTCTGATGATTTTGTTGGTAAGGCCTTCTATGAGCCAATACCATTCGTGCGCATGCAAGACAAAACTCAGAGACAAATCCTAGCCGCCTTTCTCGTAATTCTGCGGCCGATTGCGCGAATTCTGCTTCGCTTTGGCATTGGTTTTCGTGAGTTCTCGGAGATAGCCAAGACTGCATTCGTAGATGTAGCCAGTTCTGATTACGGTCTGCGCGGCCGCCCTACCAATATTTCGCGTGTCGCTGTCATGACTGGATTGACACGGAAAGAAGTCAAGAGACTGCGAGATAAGATCGATCGTGGTGAAGAGACCGTTGTAATTAAAGCTACGCCTCTGAGTGAGGTTCTACACCGCTGGTATTCCGAAACTGATTACACAGATCAGCATGGTAAGCCAAAGCAATTGCCTTTTTCTGGCGAAGGGATATCGTTCAGTTCACTTGTGAGGGCATTCGGCGGAGATATACCACCAGGCGCTTTGCGCACTGAACTAAAGCGAGTCGGAGCTATTTGCGAACGTGAGGATGGTACGCTTGAGATTGCAAAGCGTACAGTTATGCCGTCAGGTCTAGACGAGAGACTTGTAATGGCGTTAGTTCATAGTGCTTATCCGCTCCTATCTACGCTTGCTCACAATATGAACCCTGATCGCGTAAGCGAGTCCTGGCCGCAGTTAACTGCCTTCACGCAGTCTGTGCGCAAGTCTGACATGCCACGAGTCAGACGAATCAGTTCGGCACGTCTGGGCGAAGTAATAGAGGCTTTTGACGATCTGTTTATGGCGTACGAGACTCTCAATGAAGCCGAGCAGAAATCGGATGATAAGAATCTCGTTGCAGTCGGTGTGTTCTATTTTGAGGCCAGCGAACTGCCTCCGGACGTATCGTGGTGATTTTTCTAGCGATACTTGCGCTTCTTTACTCTATCTCCTTTATATTTCCTTGAGTGAGCATTTCTGGCGTTGCTGCAAATGTGACACTCACTTTTTCAGCCACCGGTCGGTATCCTAGTCGCCAATATATCCGCTCCACTGGATCTCCAAGCAGGGTATTCAACGTTACATACGGTCTGCCGGCCTGCAGAAAGTTTTGGCTTAGGTTTCTGACCAACGCAGTTGCATATCCATTCGATCGAAACCGTAGTGGTGTGTAGACTGATGAAATCCTTGGCCCGGAGCAGTTTCCCCCTGAAATCGTAGCAAGGCTCTTTGGGTGCCCATCAACATCCACCCAAAGATAGAGGCTCTTGTCGACAAGTTTCTGTAACAGAAACTGCTGAATGTCCACATTAGCAGGCCTTTCAATATCGTATTTCCCCCCCCAATCGCTCACGAGGGCCCTGTCCTTCGTCTCGGCAATTCGAATGGAGCCTCGGACTGATATGGGTCTACGTGAGAGGTCCTTCAGATAATGAACACGCCAGACAGAATCGATCCGATAAGACGTGCCCCTGATTTCTCCAAAAAGCTGGGCTAGTCGTAATGCGGGTCCTCTTGGACCGAAGATTCGTGACGGAAGATGTATATGTTTTTGGACGTTCTCAAATACGGAAAATTGGGATTCGGCCGCCAAGTCTGACAGCGTTAACCCGTCAGGTTCGGCAAAAATCCAACACCCACAGATCTCCTTTCCACAACGGACATGAGCAAATATGAAGGGAGGCTTATAGATGGAGCTGGGCGAGGTCAATACTTCGGCAAGTGATAGCATGCCGTGATTGATTATTTCATCCAGCGACAGCCAGTCTCGGCACGAGTCCAAGAACTCCATTGCAGATTCATGCTCTACGATAGATGCGGTCACGAGACAAAAAGTTGAGTTCGAACGAAATGCTTCTTGGCCAAAACGATGTCCAGCTCGACCTTCAACTTTAGTATATCAATGAAGTGCTCGCGTTTTTCGAACTTGATGGACAATTTGAGCAAATCAGGTCGGGCGAAAAATGCAACGAAGAGGGACTGGGGAGCCGCATTTTATTCGGCCAGGGTATATTTTGGCGTAGCATTGATACCAACAATGCTTAATTTCATGAATCGATGAGAGAACAGGTGTCAATGCGCCCTTAAGGTTCTCGTTTATTGCCAGCGCAGGACGTTAATGAACGAGCACGTTACTTGGGAGCTTCGGGATCTGAGCGGTTGAATTGCGCGTTCCGCAGGATTCTTTTGCGTGTTCTTGCGGGCACTATCGTTCCATCGGTTTCCGAAGTTCAGAGCACTATATGGGAATCAAAAGCGCTTTTTTCTGGTCGAGAGCAGTGTAATATCATAGTAACGAAAGAAAAAAGTATATAAAACAATTGGTTATAAGTTATTTGTAAAAAGCGCTGTCAAATATCTAGTTGAGAGTGTATTCCGGTAGCGATTTCTGGACGAGAATGGGCGGCTTTAACCATTTGTGAAGCTTGATGTATCGCTTGCACGTCTGCCGGGTTGACTGTACTTTACATATTGTGTGGGGGGGAAAGCCCCAAAATGGCTGAATCAGTAAAAGACCATCTAAGGCAAGCCCTCGCACTCATGTTGAAGCCTCTCGTGAGGCTGATGATTGCACAGGGGGTTACTCACGCGGAATTCGCCGAGACAACAAAAGAGGTCTACGTCGAAACTGCGCTCAGGCACTTTGAGGATGCAGGACGGGTCAACAAGTCCAGGATTGCAATTCTTACTGGGCTTACACGCAAAGAAGTGAAGAATGTCATTGATCGAACGCTAGAGGAGGCACTGCCCGACAAAAACTATTCAAGGCCAGAGCGGGTACTGACTGGCTGGTTTAGCGATCCCAAATATACAGGCCCTTATGGCATTCCACTGGAACTACCTTATGAGTCAGTTCAGCAAGATGGGCCGAGTTTCGTAAGGTTAGTTCGAGAATACAGCGGAGACATGGCGCCGCGTCAGATGCTAAATGAGCTTTTGGTCTCCGGTTCTGTAATCGAGGTAGAAGGCCGTTACAAGGCTGTAAGGCGAATGTACAAATTTTCTGCGCTTTCGCCTGAGTTCATAAAGCGTCTTGGGCAGGTGGGATATCGAGTGTTTTCGACCGCGGCCAAGAACATTGATAAGGAAATGGAAGGTAGCGGGTATTTCGATCGGATGGTATTTGCAGACGAAGGCTGCACCCAAGAGGTAATCGACGAGTTTGACAAGTATATAAAGGTAAGGGGTCAAGAGCTTTTGGAAGAGATAGATGTCTGGTTCTCTTCAAGAAACGAGAAGAACGAAGGCGACGTCGAGAAGAAAGATACAGGACTTTACATGGTCCACTACGTCGAAAGTGGCGAGGACAGATATTCTCTTCGAGACATACTTTTAGAGCGAGGGATTGAGCCAGACGCCTAAATGCTGCCGTAGGCAATCTAGAACAAATGTGGGGGAGCACGGAAAGTTCCCCTTAGCAAGAAGATTAAGGATCGGTTGGAGCTTAGCCTAAACTAGGAGCGATAAAATGAGCGAGGCAAGAAGCGCCGGGACGCGTCGCGTTCTGGGAGCGACGCTGATTGCGGCAATGTTGCCATTGACTGTGCTCGCGGAGACAACGAGCGGTGCTTTGCAGGGCATCAATGGCGGTGACGTTGCCGG
>Ga0209536_100002095_pt1 | contig 32482 bp, 33 predicted proteins | sample DeeMarSeWOR28_12_FD_187461 | JGI IMG/M metagenome (GOLD analysis project Ga0209536, IMG submission 187461) | Marine sediment microbial communities from White Oak River estuary, North Carolina - WOR-2-8_12 (SPAdes) (version 2) | ecosystem: Environmental > Aquatic > Marine > Intertidal zone >... | reverse complement strand
GCATTTCCGGGGAGATTGCTTTTCTTGATGAGTGGTATGAATTGCTTTTCCTTTGTCTGTCTTTTGATCACGAATTTCACCGTACGGGCGCTGACACCTTGTCGGTTCACTCGTCCGATCTTGATCTCTGAACCGGGCACAAAGCTCAGATATTTCTTCAAGAATTCTTTCTTGACGCCGAGGTCGATCAATGCGGCAAGCATCATGTCGCCGCTTACGCCACCTATCGGGTCAAAGTACAGTACTCTCATGTCTGATTGATCATCGCAGCAATGTAGCCGGCGCCGAATCCGTTGTTGATATTGACTACGGCAATGCCTGGGGCGCAGGAGTTGAGCATGGTCAAAAGCGGCGTTATGCCCTGGAGACTGAGGCCGTAGCCAATGCTTGTGGGTACTGCGATTATCGGTTTTGAGAATAACCCGCCGGCGACTGATGGAAGAACCCCATCCATACCGGCGACCACGACCAGCACTCTCGATTCTTCGATCTTTTCACGAAATGCCAGCAGCCGGTGTACACCAGCGACCCCGACATCATAGATGCGTTGAACTCGACTGCCCATTACTTCAGCCGTTATTGCGGCCTCTTCGGCGACAGGTATGTCAGCGGTTCCGCCGGTTAATACTGATACCAATCCCTGTCTTTTCCGCGCTGTACCCATATAAAATACCCTAGCCTGTGGACTGTAGACACCCTTCGGGTACTTCTTTTTTAATGCTTTACCGATTTCGTTTTTCACCCGCGTGAGCAGCACGATTTCGTTGGCCTTGCATATCTTCGCAGCGATCTTGATTATTTGATCTTTTGTTTTGCCCTCACAGAAAACCACTTCGGGAAAACCTTTGCGTTTTGCGCGATGCAGGTCTAGTTTTGCATACCCCATATCGGCGAATGGATCGATGTAGACCTTTTCTTTCTTCATGATACCCCAGAACGCTCATGCGCGCTCTTAAGAAATTCTAATATCGAGATCCGAAATCCTAAACAATATCGAAATCCGAAATTCGAATGTTCAAAATATTGGTTGTATGTTAGGCGAGGAGTTACCTTTCGTTTTGAATTTTTTATTTGTGACATTTGCATTTGTTTAGAATTTATCATTTCGGACTTGGTATCTGCATAGGATGTGTCTTCTGTGTCAAAAGACTTCCGCTGAGAACCGATATATTTCAGTGTCTTTTGATTTAAGGACGTCAGTAGGTAAGCCTGCTTTGTGGCAAGTCTGGGCCAGAAATTCATCAGCGTCCCAACCATATTCAGAAGCGACTTGCGGTAGCAGTAAACCGCTGTACATGCCCTTGCGGATGAGAAGGCCGTCGCGTCCGATGACGATCTCGCTTTTGTCCTTTAGCCGCTGCAAAGGCGTGAGTATTGATATTTCGATCTCTAAATCTTTTAATTCATCTTTGGTAACAGGGGGGAAGCGCGGATCTTCGAGCGCTGCCGCGCGCGCCATTTGCTGGCAAGACAAATATACTGGTTGGTCACCGATGATACGGCCGATGCAGCCTCTCAGGTTGCCATGCTTGTTTATGGTGACGAAGATCCCGTACGGCTCCTTGAGATTCTTGGTTAGACCCTCCACTTCCTTAGGTTCCTTACCCGTCACTGCTGTCTCAATGGATGCACGGGCAATCTCTTTTAGTTTTGCTTTTTCTTTATCGTCGAAGCCAAGCTCTATGCCGACCGGCACTTCATCGGCCTTGTAGAAAGCCGCGGCCATGTAACCTACAACCTGGGATTGATCGCCTGTGATATCGCCGCTCGTGGCATAGTTGAGCACTTTCGAATATGATGCGCCCATTGCCTTGGCAACGAGCATTGCAGTTATTATTGGCCCGGCGCCGCAAGCCTCGCAACTATCGGTCTTGAATCGGTTATAGAGAAGTTCTGGATCGTATCCAGCCACTGCTTCGACAACGAGATTGTCCAATTTCTCTGCTTCTCTTTGGGCATGGTAGTGCGATAGATCAGAACTGGCAACAACCAGGATTTTCTTCCCTTTTGCCGCCTTGACAATAGCCTGACTGAGTATTTCGCAGGTTTCATAATCCTGTGTACCCATCACGATTTCCACGGCTTTGAATTTCTTAAGCACGGCCTGAAGAAAAGGCATTTGTATCTCAACCGAATGCTCGGCAGCATGAGCAGCCGGTTCGTAGACAATATTTTTGCTATCTTTGACTATTTTCTGCGCAAGATCGAGGTCGAAATCAATTGTGCCGAGGGGCGTATTACGACCGGCCATCAAATCCACCGATGCACCATAGAAACCGTATTGATGGCTGGGTCCAATCACGATCACATCATCATATTCTTTACCTTCAATATTCTTGTAGGCAAACGCAGCAACCGGGCCCGAATAAATGTATCCTGCGTGAGGTGAAACCAATCCAACAATCTCACCCCTTACCCTGGTCCGGGCATCGTTCAAGTATGTGTTTATCACCTGACCGAGCTCTTTTTGAATACCCGGATACCAGGTCCCGGCATGGCGTGATGCACGGTATTCTTTGCCGTCACAATTCTGTGCCATAAATAACACTCCTATAAAAAAGATCTTTGTCAGACAATTCATCAGCATGTGAGGTGTAAACAGGCGATGGTTCTCTTCTTGGAGGCGATTTTGTTATACTCCTTACATGCTTGCTCGGTTGGCATGACGATTACGTCAATATTCGATTTCCTTATCTCGGCCAAAGTCTCTTCAGGCACGTGCATTAATCCTGGTCGGCCCGTACCGACGATAATGACTTCTGGCTCTGAACCAATAACATCCTTGATATCTTCGATTTCAAGAGAATGTCCTTGTTTTCTCCACCATTGCGAATCGACACGGTCAGGGTAAATGATAACATCGCTGTGATAAGTATTACCCGAGACCTTGATCTCTCCGAATGTGTACGATTCGATCACATACCTATATTATGAATTAAAACCGTAGTGTCAAGATGGTACACCGACTGTAAAACCAAGCAAAATACGGGCTTCACTAGCATTTTCACCGGCAGCAAGGAACTTCTGCCCGTACCGCACTGTTGTACCGAGGGTATCAGCTGATCAGACTATCAGGGAGCAGGATATCTAGATATCAGACAACGAAACGATAGAAAGTAACCTGGTATTATGATTTTGCGATGATCTCTCCCTGCTTTTCCGATGACCTGGTACCCCACCTCCTGATATTCAAATGCCCTGATTCGCTGCAAGATTGATGGGCACAACTCAAGGCATGTGTATTTAGTGATGGATGAGGCGCTAGTCGATGTCAATAGACTGACTTCCTTGACACGGAAGGTCAGCATGAGTAGGATAGACCGTGAAGCTGAAGGACATCGCGAGAATAGTTAATGGTGTTGTGTACGGCGACAAAGAGTATGAAATAAAGAACATTTTGCCGCCGGAAGAAGCACAGGAATCCGACCTGACATTTCTCCCCGACGGCGCCGTCAAGACTAATGCCGGCGCTCTCATAAGTAGCGGTAAGATCGAAAAAAAGAACGGCATTGTCGTTAAGGACTTGAGACGTGCAATGTATAGCCTGTTAAAGACGCTTGCCCCTGTGCAGAAGCCAAGGGGTGTATCAATGAAAGCCGAGATCGAGGACGGAGTGCGGCTGCCCAAATCCTGTACTGTTGAGCCCTTCGCTTTGATAAGAGGAAACGCGGTGATCGGGGATAACACATACATCGGTGCCCAGTGCTTCATCGATGAGAACGTGATAATTGGAGCCAATTGTGAGATACAGCCTCATGCTGTTATCTACCCTCACACCAGGATCGGCAATTTTGTAGTCATTGGCGCCAATTCGGTGATCGGGAAGGAAGGTTTTGGATATATCAAGGATGAAAGGTTTGAGAAGATAAGGCATGCCGGAGGTGTGACGATCGAGGATTTTGCCGAACTCGGCAGCAGTGTGACCGTGGATCGAGGGACCATAGGCAATACGGTTGTTGGTGAGGGTACAAAAATAGACAATCACGTACACATCGCGCACAACGTAAAAATAGGAAAGAACTGTATTATCATGGGACAATCGGGTATAGCCGGGTCCTCGTGCCTGGGCGACAATGTGGTTCTGTGCGGACAGGTGGGGATCAGCGATCACCTGCAGATCGAGGATGATGTTATCGTTTACGCAAAGAGCGGCGTATTCAAATCGCTTAAAAAAGGCAGAAAATATTCTGGCATTCCCGCACGTGAACATAGTGCAGTGCTCAGGGCTATTGCGCGCCTCTACGGAAGCAGCGAAGTCGATCAGTGAACACGGTGCGCGTAAAGGGTGATTGTCTGGGTGGATTTCAGAGCTGCGTCGACATCACACAAGCCGATCGATTTACCCTTTGGATGTTTGATGGTTCTCAGCCACCGGTAGAAATCAAACTAGCGATAGAAAATACCCGCGTTGAAAATCATCTTGTGGTTGTCGGGGAGAAGTACACTCTATCTGTGGTGGAACACCTTTTTTCCGCCCTGTACGGAATGAATCATTTCAATGTGCAGATTGAGGTGTATGGTGGGGAGATACCATTTTTAGACGGATCGAGCAGGGATTTCGTAGCGGCACTTGAGGGTTTAGAAACTGCACCTTGTTCCGGCATCAGGATTGATGATGTTGTATATGTAAATGATGCACACGGCTCGTTGCATTACACGCCAGCAGACGGCAATAAATTGTTGGTTGAAATGTCGTTGAATCATCCTTATATAGGAACACAAAATTTAGCCATGGAAATTACACCCGCGAGCTATGCAAAGAATATTGCACCAGCACGGACTTTTGTGTTCACGGAAGAGAATGATGAACGTTTGAAAGATCTACCGCCATACGGTATTGGTATTACATCTAGTAATATATACGCAAGGTCGCCCCTGCGGTTTGCTGACGAACCAGTCAGGCATAAACTGCTCGATCTGCTTGGCGACCTGTATGTTTTGGGCAGGCCAGTTTACGGCAGGATCAAAGCAAAAAATACTTCGCACCGGCTGAATTTATGTTTCGTGCGCGAATTACTCGCGGCACACTGATGTTGCACCCGGATAGGGTGTTAGGTAGGTAGTATGAATTGGGTCATTAGATTCTTTGCACTATTATTACTCAGTATGTCTTTGGTCAGCGGACAAGTAGCAGTCGAAGTTGTTTCTCCACCCTCTGCCCGTATAATACCGAGAACCGATACCGTGCACGGCGATGTCCGCGTTGATAACTATTACTGGCTAAGAGACAGAGCGAATCCCGAAGTTCTTGGATACCTGAATGCGGAGAACGAATACACTAACGCATTGATGGCACACACGGTTCCTTTGCAGGGGCAACTCTACAGAGAAATGCTTGCGCGCATCAAGGAGACGGATCTTTCAGCCCCGGTGCAGATCGATGATTACTACTATTACTCACGCACCGAGGAGGGCAAACAGTATTCGATGTATTGCCGCAAGAAGAAAGATGCTGAAGCAGAAGAACAGGTGCTCCTGGACCTTAACGAGCTAGCAGCAGGACATGCCTACTTGGACCTGGGTGCTTACGAGGTGAGCCCGAACCACCAATATCTTGCTTACTCGATCGATACGGCAGGGTCAGAGCGGTACACGCTGTACGTCAAGGATCTTGAGGCAGATACGCTGTCCGCAGAGCAGATTGATAATGTCGGTTATCAGGTCGCCTGGGCCAATGACAACAAGACGTTCTTCTATTCTGCCCTGGATGAAGCAAAGCGGCCTTACAAGTTATACCAGCATGTGTTGATGACCGACGCTAGCAGAGACCATATGGTCTATCATGAAAAGGACGAAGCTTTCTGGATCGACGTACTCAAAACAAGAAGCGAGAAATATGTAATATTACTGCTTGGCAGTCACAACACAACTGAGATTTATTACCTGGACGCTGATGAGCCACGAAGTCAGTTCATGCTTTTCAAACCCCGTGAAGAAGGAGTCGAATATTACATCGAGCACCGTGGTGACAAATTTTATATCCGGACTAATAAGGATGCGCAGAATTTCAAGGTAGTGGTGACGTCCGTTGATCGTCCAGCGGCAGCAAACTGGACTGAATGGATAGCCGGAAGTGATTCAGTAATGATCGACGACCTCGATGTTTTTGCGGGTCATGCAGTGATCTATGAAGTAGAAAAAGGTTTGCAGAAAATTCGTGTAATTGACCTGAGAAACGGTTCAGACCACTATGTTGAATTTTCTGAACCGGCTTATGCAATTTTCAGAGGAAAGAATCCAGAGTTCGAGACTGATATCCTGAGATTTGAATATACATCTTTAGTGACACCAACAACAATTTTCGACTATCACATGACAACACGCGTGCAGGAGTTGAAAAAGCAGTACGAAGTACAGGGTGGTTATGAACGTGGTCAGTATAATTCAGAGAGGATCTGGGCAAGGGCACGCGACAGCACCATGATCCCGATATCGCTCGTGTACAGGCGGGATATGGTAAGAGACGGGAGTAACCCCCTGTTGTTGACGGCGTATGGTGCTTACGGGTATATAAGTGAGCCGTATTTCTCTTCTAACCGGCTTAGCCTTCTGGACCGGGGTTTCATCTTTGCGATCGCCCATGTGCGGGGCGGTGGAGAGCTGGGAAAATCCTGGCATCAACAGGGGCAGTTCTTGAATAAGAAAAACACATTCACAGATTTCATTGCGTGTGCTAAGTATTTGGTGGATCAGAAATATACCGCGCGTGATTTTCTGACGATATGGGGGGGGAGTGCCGGAGGCACGCTTATTGGCGCAGTAATAAATATGGAACCTGAACTTTTCAGAACCGCTATTGCTGGAGCTCCTTTTGTTGATGTTATCAATACGTTGCTTGATCCTACAATACCATTGACAGTTGTCGAGTATACAGAACTGGGTAGCCCATATGAGAGGGAATACTATGAATATATGAAATCTTACTCGCCGTACGACAACGTGACTGCCCAGAATTATCCTAACCTGCTTGTACTGGTAGGCTTCAATGATACCCGAGTGGCCTACTGGGAGCCTGTAAAATGGACCGCGAAGTTAAGAGCCTGCAAGAAGGATGAAAATCTTCTGCTCCTTAAAACTAATATGGGGGCTGGACACGGTGGTTCTTCGGGCCGTTATGATTACTTGAAAGATATCGCGTTTGCATATGCATTCATTCTCGATATTATGGGTATTTCAGAATAATCTAGCGGCTTATACTTTAGGAACACAATCTAAAATAGCTCCATCAGGTAGTTGAAACTTAAGAAGATGTAGTGGTTTGTGTCAGTTACTCTGCCTTCATCATAGGCGGTCTCGAAAACGTAAAGGGGCGCGAGTGAGAAGTACGGTGTAACCTGGAATTTCAGACCGGCATATATCCGATTCAGCCGGAACCCCGTTGGCCAGAAGCCGATCGCACTGGGAGGTGCTTCACTGTCTTCGATCACTCCGAAAAACGGTTCATCAGCCAATTGTAAGCTGAGACGTTGATTGAGGCCGTAGGCCATTTCAAAATATTGCCGTATGACGAGTGAGTATCCTTTCCTCAATTCCGGTGTTTCGTAAACACTTGCATAGACCGTATTGTGGAATATTGTCCGGCTTGTGAGTAGTATCTTACCTGCGCGAAAGTTGAAGATGGGCAAGAATTCGATATTGTGGGAAAAGTCATAGGCATCTTTTGAGGGAAAACCCATGTAGTAATACCAGAACGGAAGTTTCATTGAGAATCTGCCCCGCGTTCGGGCATAGGTTGGTCCGATAAGTAATTCATAGAAGTAGAATTCTTTGCGGGGTCTTAACAGCGCATCGTCGGTTCTGGCAAATTCGTACCGAACTCCGGGCATCGCGACAAATGACCAGTTATTGCTGACAAGCGCTACGAGATTGAAATATGTCCAGAATCTGCCCGTAGTTGCGCTGGCGGCGGAGCGGGGCAAGGCGCTGGACGCGAAGATCACCATGAGAAGAATGTGGAGGATAAGTCTCATTGTGTGGTATGGAGCACGGGAATCTCCTGAATCAGCACGGCTACAACTTATAGCCGATCTTCCTGAGAAATGCATAGCGCGCCTTACGTGCATTTTCATCTTCGATTCCTTTCGGGGCATGACCATCGATGACCCCGATCACGCCTCTTCCTATGCCATTTTCGACCAGCAGGATTTCAACCGGATTGGCAGTAGCGCAGTAGATACTGACCACTTCGGGGCAGGATTTTATCGCGGATAGCACATTGATTGGATACGCGTTCTTGATCAGGATCAAGAAGAAATGACCAGCACCGACTTCGAAGGCTAGAGACTTGGCCATGGCGGTTAATTCCTCATCATTGCCTTCGAACCGGACCAGACATTCAGCTGAGGCTTCGCAGAATGCAACTGCGAACTTTATCCCGGGGACCGAATTGACGAGCGCCTCATATAGATCCTCGGCGGTCTTGATGAAGTGAGTTTGACCGCAAATAAGATTAACCCCTTCCGGGACCTGGACCTTGACTTTCGTGATCTCCATGGAACCTCCCGTGAACACAGACAAAAACACTTATGTTAAGTTATTAAGATTAATATCCCAATTCCCTGAGAAACTTCTTGTTCTTTCTCCATTTCTCTTTGACCTTGACCCAGAGTTCGAGATAGACCGGTTTGCCCATGAATACCTCGATTTCGCGCCTCGCTTTCTCACCTACGTTTTTCAGCGCTGCACCGTTCTTGCCAATGATAATTGCTTTTTGGGTTTGCCTCTCAACATAGATCGTAGCCCGGATAAAATCCTTGCCCTTTTTGCGTTCTTTGAAATCTTCGATGAGCACACAGCTCGCATATGGTATTTCCTTCTTGAAGATCTCAAATATCTTCTCTCGGATCAGGTCAGCAACAAAAAAACGCTCTGGTGCGTCGGAGACATCACCGTCCGGGTATATGAATTCACCTTCAGGCAGGTGTGTGAAGATTGTTTTCTTGAGCTCGTCAATGCCTTCACCATTCAACGCGGAGACCGGGATGATCTCTTTGACCGTAGTGTTCTTCAGCCGGTCGATCAGAGGAAGAAGCTCTGGTCTCGGTATGAGGTCGATTTTGTTGATGACCAAGATTACCGGAACGTGCTTCGCCGGCGTTAATATGTGTTTGAATGGTGCCAGATCTCTTATCCAGGGGTCGACCATTAACACGATGATGTCAGCATCGGACATGGCCGTCTTGATCTGTTTGACCATCAGTTCCTGGAGTTCATACTCAGCGTTTATTACGCCTGGAGTGTCAATGAAACATGCCTGGCAACCGCCCTCGGTCAGTATGCCCAGGATGCGATTGCGGGTCGTTTGAGGTTTGGCCGTGACTGCCGATATCTTCATACCGACGAGCTGGTTGAGCAGTGTAGATTTCCCGACATTGGGTCTGCCGATGATGGCGACATAGCCGGCTTTCATGGTGTCGTTTGCTATGGATATAATGAGACTAAAGAAACAGCAGGAAGGCCCCAACTTCCTTCCTGCTGTGAGTTCAAATCTTCCCGGTTGCTATTTAGATTTGCGGGTTCGTTTTCTAGTCCGTGGCGCTCTCTTCTTGGCGGCGGGTTTCTTTGTTTCGTCTGTCTTGACTTCCTCTTTCTTTTCTTCCTCAAAAACCTCTTCTTTTATCTCGAGCAAATTCTTGTCGTCCTTCTTCTTGACCAGGACTGTGAATATGACCGTGTTGCCTGCCCAGAAGATCGCCATACCCAAAGATTTGACGAACAGTATGATGAAATAGAATACTATACCAAGTATGAATGAGGTGATGGCGCCGGCCCAGGTTTCGTATGCAGGGATATATTCTGGTGGATAGAGAAGGTTCGGCATGCCGATCGATTCAACATAACTGGTAAAGAGATTGTGCCAGGATTCGGGGAATATTGGCGGAAGTGTGATCTTTACGTAATAGGCAGCATTGATGAGCAGGTTATCCAATTTCTCGGCCGGAACAATGAGGCCAATAACATCTTGACCAAGGAAGATCGCCTTCGCCGAGAAGAAGCCGAGCAGCCCGACACCGATGAGAACAACGAATATCAGCAGGAATTCGTAGACGACAAAGCGCCAGGGCTGGTCGTTGACGACGGAAAAAGATTCGAAGAGAGTGTCAAAGGTATCATTTCCAGTTTCCCCAACAATAGAAGGTCCGATGATTATGGATACGACGGTGACGATTACCAGGTATAGGATGAACAGACATACGGCGAAAGCCAGTATCGACATGACAGCGAAGAACATCTGCCCGAAATATGGAACCCAGGTAATGAGTGCAAGGACAATGCCCATCACGATCAATACAAGCATGAACAAAACAAGTACGACCGGGGCCAGGATCGCCGATTTGCCGCTCTTTAGCGCAAATTTAATGGCTTCCTTTATTTCATAGAATTCGTCACCCTTTAGCTGTTCGTAGGTGACCTTTGAGATCGCGACACCGAATATCAATGCCACGAAAAGGTACCACAGGAATCCAACGATCCAGATGAGCCAAGCGAACCAGGGCAATCCAGTGGGGTACATGGGCACGAGGCGGTATACTTCCCACAGCTCTCCAATTTCAATGCCGCCCACGATGTAAGCGAGATATGATACTATGGCATATCCAATGTGGGCAATCAGAAGGCCTAGAAAAGCAACCCAGATCTTCTTGGCGCTGAAGCCAAGTCTTCCCGCTCTGAAAACATCTTTGTAGTTAAAATGTAGATTAGTCACCTCACCTCCTTGATTCGTGTGTATTATATCAATTTGGCAAAGGTTGTCAATACCCTTGCCTGGAGACATGGAGACGGGGAGACGAGGTGACGCAGAAACATGTAGACGCAGAGACAAGTAGATCAGGATATCAGGGAATCAGAGGGCAGGGTATCAGATTATTAGAGCATCAGGTTACGGATCGTCTAGTCGTTTCCTGGTCTCTTGGTATCCTGGTATTCTGACTCCTGGTGCCCGGATCATCTGATGCCCTCAGTTAGGAGTAGAGCCTTCAGGCCCGCCCTGATAAATAAAGCTACACGAAGTGTTTTTCGCGTAAGGATTTCGATATTTAACAGGGCTCGTGAGGATCGGCGAAAACGACCTACTCCAGTCTTGTTGCACTGAATTCAGCTTATTGTTGACATTTATAGCGATTTTCGTATAATTCGAGAGAGAGGTAATAATGAATATCGGTTGGCAAGAAATACTATTGATCTTACTCATTGCTTTGCTGCTGTTCGGAGCGAAGAAGATTCCCGATCTTGCGCGTGGTTTAGGCAAGGGTATACGGGAGTTCAGAAAAGGCCTGAGTGAAATCGATAAACCGCTGGAAGCAGAAAAGAACGAGCAGAAAGAGGATAAGAATCGCAAGGAGGAGTAGGTTTCTTCCTGCTTTTCCCGGTTGAATCAGGCAGAATGGAGAGGTGTCCGAGCGGCCCAAGGAGCACGACTGGAAATCGTGTATCCGCCGAGAGGTGGATCGCGGGTTCAAATCCCGCCCTCTCCGGAGTGATGTTCGAGCTTCAGGAGAGTATCGGGCGAAAGGAGAGACATGTATTATAATGGTTCGAGGGTCTTCTTTATCTCATTCATAGTATCACTTTTCACCTCGGCTATAGTCTGTGCCATCTTCATTTTCGTGCTTCCTTTTGCTAAGATGGGAGGTGACAAGGTCGTACCGGACGTTATTGGTTCGAACCAGGAACAGGCGCGCGTCATTGCTGAATCGCGGGATTTATTGCTTGTCGTCGGGGGTGAGGAAGAAAGCGAGCAGTATCCGGTAAACATCGTTTCCCGGCAGACCCCGCTTCCCGGTTCAATCGTGCGCAGCAAATCTACCATTACAGTATTCGTGTCAAAAGGTGCGAGTCAAGTGATCATACCTGATTTGCGGGGTCAGGGTTTGAGCGAGGCAACTATTCGTCTCACGGAATTAGGATTGAGGATTGGCGAAGTGCGGAGTGAAGAGCATGCAGAGGTTGAAGAGGATAAGATAATCTCGACAATCCCCGAAGCGGGGACAAGAGTAAAACCCCAGGAACCGATCAAGGTGCTACTCAGTCGTGGTCCCGCGGCCATCGAGGTGCCGAGACTCATTGGCAAGTCTTTTTCATCCGCAAAACGCATCATTGAAAATGCCGGTTTCAGGGTTGGAAGCGTGAGATATGAGGTCAGCACAGAATTCAACGTCGGTATCGTTATGAGCCAAAATCCGGGTGCTGGCAGGCAGGCAAGGAAGGGATCGTCGATTGACGTTGTCGTAGCGACAGTTCTTGAATGAGAAGGACACTCATTTACGCGGGGATCATCCTCGCTTTCTTTGTAATTGGAGTACTTACCGCAAATTTCCTCATCATGCCGCTTCTCGTAGGTAGAGGTGAGGAAGTCGTTGTCCCCAACGTTTGTGATATGACCTTGGACGATGCCATCGAGCATCTGAAAACCTTTGGTCTCGAGGGTGTTGTTGTCGAGAGAAGGTACGATAACATAATCGATGAAGGCAACGTTATCGTACAAGAACCACTGCCCGATGCACAGGTGAAGAAAGGGCGCATCATAAATCTCACGGTGAGTCTCGGCTTGGAAACGATCAAGGTGCCTTATCTCATTGGAGTCAACTACGAACAGGGTCTTTCTATTATCAGAAAGTTGGGTTTGGTAGTCGCCAGTGTCGATTCAGCCTATTCTGATTCCATTGATGCGGGGAAAATAATCGGCACATCACCGGTTGCGGAAACCGAGGTGAAAAAAGGCGAAAACATAGGTTTGATATTGAGCAAAGGCATTGTCCGCAGAATGCCAAATGTCGTTGGCATGCAATTAAGTCAAGCCCAGGTTAGCCTGGAGAGGTTAGGTTTGATCATGGGCAAAGTAGAAGAGATCCGCGGCAGCGGAAAGAAGGGGACGATCATCGTTCAGAACCCGGAACAGGGCCGCATTGTAAATATCGGAGACACGGTCACGGTCATGGTAATCAAGTGAAAGTCGCGCCCTCCATTATCGCGGCAAAATTCAGTGATTTCCAGGAAGAAATAGCTAAGGTTGAAGCAGCCGGCGCTGACCTGCTGCATCTTGATGTAATGGACGGGATCTTCGTACCCAACATTACATTTGGCCCGATGGTTATCGAGGCAATAGATGAAGTGAGCGCAGTTGAACTGGATGCGCACCTCATGATAACGAAACCGGAAAATTTCTTGCGGCAGTTCATAGATGCTGGTCTGGACTGGGTATCCTTTCACCATGAAGCGACAGACAAAACTGAGTTTTGCATCGAATACGTGCATGAGAGAAAGAAAAAAGTCGGTTTGGCTATTAACCCGCCGACGCCTTTTGGTGATATTATAGCGTTTGTTGACAAGCTGGATTTTGTCCTGATCATGACGGTCAATCCGGGATTCTACGGTCAGAAATTTATTACTGAGGTTCTGCCTAAGATCGAAGAAGTAAGGAACTGGATCACGAAGCACGACTTGGGATGTTTGATAGAAGTTGATGGCGGGATCAATGCCGAAAACGCCAAACTACTCTGCCAGGCTGGTGCGGATATTGTCGTTGCCGGCGCTGGTATATTCAAGACTGTTGATTACAGAAAAGCGATCGAGGAGTTGAGGTGCTCGAAGGGCTGATCGATCGCTTCCAGCTTGTTAAGAGGAAGATCCTAGGTTACGGAAGGATCACCGACCAGGAACTCGACAGCATATTCAAGGATATCAGAATTTCTTTGCTTGAGGCGGATGTCAATTACCGCGTAGTGAAAGATTTCATTGAAGACCTGGGTGAGAAAACACGTTCGCTGCAATTATCCAAGAGCTTGAGGCCTGGTGATCTCGTGATCAAGGCGGTGTATGAGGAACTCGTTCTACTTCTGGGTAGTACGGCACAGCATATTGATTTTAAGAAGGATGGCCCGACCGTACTCAGTCTGATCGGGTTGCAGGGTGTGGGTAAGACAACGACGGCGGCGAAACTAGCTATGAAATATCGCGGCCGTAAGCCTTTGCTGGTGCCTGCTGACACGAAACGGCCGGCAGCTGTAGAACAGCTGGTTATGCTGGCCGAAAGGGCGAATATCCCTACGGTTCCCCTTGATGGCAATGATGCGGTGAAGACCGTGAAGCGAGCGGCGCAACTGGCGCAGAAAGAAGGCTTCGGTTTGATCATTGTCGACACTGCAGGCCGTCTGCATATCGACGATGCATTGATCGGCGAGCTCGAGCGAGTTCACCAGGCGCTGATCCCTGATTACCGTTTGCTCGTTGCTGATGGCATGAGCGGTCAGGACGCTGTAAAGCAGGCGAGTACTTTCAACGAAAGAATCGGCCTCGACGGAACAATACTGACCAAAATGGACGGTGACGCACGGGGTGGCGCGGCGCTCTCCATTGTCCGGGCGGCCAGCGTGCCTATCTATTTCGTGGGCACGAGCGAGCAATTGGAGGGTTTAGAGGAATTCCACCCGGATCGCATGGCACAGCGTATTTTAGGTATGGGCGATGTGGTGAGTCTTGTGGAAAGGGTGAAGACCGTTGAAACTGAGATCGACCAGGAGAAGATGCGCAAGAAAGTTTTGAAGGGTGAGATGAATCTAGAAGATTTTTTGGAACAGCTAAGTGCGGTCAAGAAGCTCGGTCCGCTTTCCAAGATCGCTTCCATGATACCGGGCGTGAAGGAGAGTGATGTTGATGAGGGTCAATTCAAAAAGATGGAAGCGATGATCAGTTCAATGACGCGCCGGGAGAGGATACATCCGGATATCATTGAGGGGTCGCGCAAAAGACGGATCGCCGCGGGTAGCGGAACCACGGTCGCCGATGTGAACCGCATGCTGAAGGAATTTTTCTACACACGAGATATGCTCAAGAAATTCGGCAAAGGTATGCCGACAAAACTTCCTTTTAAAATACCATAAAAAAAGGGGAGCTTTGCTCCCCTTTTTGTTTGATATCAGCAGTTAGTTAGTGATGTTATACGGTAGGAGCCAGCCGTTGAAATCGTATGGCTGATCCGGTGTGTACAGTGTCGAATGGGGCATGAGATCGAAGATCGCAAAACGCGGAAACGGTATAAGCTGAGCATCCCAGGTTCCCTGATAAACACCGTTACCCATATTGGTAAAGGGTAGGCGTACATAGTACGGCCAGGCGAGTATGAATGTGTGAAGGAAGGCATGACCATCAGCGACATTTGTGTATAGAGTTACCGTCACATCTTCCAGCGATTGGAAAGTAATGAGATCAGTGACATCATAGTATGTGTTGAGTGGATCAGTTATCAGTAGATCGGGGTAGCTGAGGCAGCTTATTCGAACGCTGTCGATCATTACCGTGTTCACCGCATCTGATACACCATAGGCAAGTGAAATAGTATGCAACTGCCAACCACGGTACTCGTCGTCTTCAGTACCCGTACGCAAGAACGTTGCCCTTATCTCGGCAGTTTCTGATAGGTCCTTTGTCCAGAGGACCCAGGGCATAGTGTCGATTCGAGCGAGTGAGTAGAAATAGCCAAAATTGCCGCGGCTATATGATACCCATGCAGAATCTTCAACAATCTCAATCTCGATGATTGGATCATCATGAGTTTGCTGTCCGCGCCACCATATGATAGTCGTATCTTGATCGTCATCACTCGAGGTGGAGTCTACTTCACTGTTCGGATTGAACCAGACCGTGTCCGCGGCAATGAGATCCTTTATTGCGTCTTCGTCTGTTTCTTTTGCGCACTGGCTGACAATGATTGCCAGGGCAATAACCGCAAAGAAAAGCAGTTTTCGTCTCATTTTTCCTCCTTTTTCATAATTAGACGCTTATTTTTCCAGAATGGTTGAACATATCATCACTAAACTTAAGTCTATTATAATGATATATGTCATTTTGTCAACCCCTTTTTTCGGGGACAGGCATACACTCTTACTAAGTTTACAAAACCAACCTGCTATAATTTGTTAACTTTTGCTTGGTCGAAAAGTCGACATAGCCAAAAGTGTAAAAAGTGTATGCCTGTCCCCATGTTATACCTTGACAATCATATTTTTTTTATTATAATGTACGATTATGAGAATATGGACGAGATATATCAGGAGCCAGGGGAACATGCTTTTTGATTCTCTCGGTACGCCTGTTTATCAGGAGGTGAAGTCCACCTGAGTTTTTCATATTTGCTTTGAGAACGCCGTGGGCTTCCCCCACGGCGTTTTTTTTGCATAGCAATCGATTACAGTGACGAAAAGACTGATTACAGTGATTTTCAATATCACTGCCATCAATAATCCATCACCGTCATCGAACGCGAAGCGTGGAAAGGAGGTATATGGATGCAGTGAAATGTGAGGGGTTGGCCAAAGCCTTTGGCAAGAACAGCCGTAAGGTCACAGCGCTTAACCGTATTGATTTCAAGGTTGAGAGGAACGAAATATTCGGTGTTGTTGGTCCCAATGGTTCGGGTAAGAGCACGCTCATACGAATACTTTCAACACTGCTCATTCCTGATTCGGGGAGCGCCTCGATCTTCGGATATGATGTCGTGCGCGAATACAGTAAGGTGCGTCGGCTCATTAACCGGGTCAGTGTGGATGCTGCATTTTTCAAAGGCATCTCGGCGTGGGATAACCTGCGTTATGCTGCCCGTCTTTATGGTTTGAACAAAAGGGAAGCGAAGGACCGTTCGCTCGAGATACTCAACGCACTCGGCTTTGCCGAGAAGAGATTTTATGAACCGCTTGAGGATCTGTCGCGCGGCATGCAGCAGAAAGTGGCGATCGCCCGTGCATTCTTCACGGCGCCGATGCTTTTGTTGCTGGACGAGCCGACAACCGGTCTTGACCCACGTTCGAAGATGGATGTGCAAAATTATGTCCGCCAGGCAATGAGCGGGAACGGAAATGACCTGACCATAATTCTGACGACACATGACATGAAAGAAGCCGAGATCCTGTGCGATCGGGTTGCGGTCATCATTGACGGCCGTTTCATAGAAATGGGCAGCCCTTCTCAGCTGCTTGTTCAATATGATAAGCCGCATCTTGAGGACGTTTTCCTTGAGCTTACCGGACGTGAGTGGAAGGAGGTAGAGGATGAATATTAGAGCTCAAAGCTACGGTTCCATAGCCTTTGTGGAAAGGAATTTCGCCTTGGTCAAGCGGTACATCGGCTGGGAAGCGGTTTTCTTGTCATATAACGTGGTGAACGCGCTGGCGATCGGACTCATCGGCACGCGCATGGGCAAGGAAATGGTACTCTATCTGGTCATCGGCGCAATGGTCTGGGGGTTTCTTTCGATACTGTTCCATGAGATATCGGAGTCAATTGCCTGGGAACGATGGGAAGGCACGATCGAATACACTTTCATGGCACCGATAAGCCGTTTCACTCACTTGATCGGCAATTGTTTCTGGGCGGTTCTTTATGGTGTGATCCGCAGCAGCCTGATTCTTGCCATTGTGGTGCTGTTTTTTGGCATATCGATCAAAACGGCTAACCTGCCCGGTCTCTTCGTTATCCTTATCGTATCCGGATTGTCTTTCGTTGGACTTGGCCTGGTTGCGGCAGTACTGCCGCTTCTTTCGACCGAAAAAGGAGCTTACGCGACTCACATCCTGGAAGCCGGATTACTTCTGATATCCGGTGTGTACTACGAGATCGACGTGCTTCCTTTCTGGATCCGGCCTCTGAGTTATCTTTCGCCAGCCACGTACACGCTGCGGGCAATGCGCGCGGCACTACTTGATGGCGCCGGGTTTCATGAATTGCTGCCGACCATATTGCTGCTGCTCGTTACCGGGCTGTTACTGATCCCGGTGGGTATGTTCGTTTTCCGTAGCGCTGAGTACTACGCAAAGAAGAAAGGCAAATTAAAGCGGTCGGGATAGAAGACCCGCATCGAATTTATAACTGCGCAGGATTTGTGTTATGTTGATTTCAAATGCGAAATTCGACAAACGGGACAAAATCGAAGAACGAATCATCTACATTCAAAACTAGAGTTGTGCACGACGGCACTTGTTCAGAATCGATTCTCGCTGACTGTGTTCTCTGCACGCTGAATGGTATAACATTATGTATTCTTTTAACCCTTCTCGACGCGGTCGTCTGTGCCTCCCTTGCTCGAAGAATAAGAGAATCCTATTGTTCGAGCGCAGTCTCGAGCGTGTGGAGAGACGAAGTCGAGAACAGTAATCACCGCATAATGGTTGACATCGGCAGTGCTCCGTGTAGAATGTTTTTCAACGGAGGTGAACGTGGGTCCTTTCTATACACCGTGGCTAACATTCTTTGCCTGGCTTGTAGCATTCGGCTGTGTCGTCTTCAGCATAATCTGGGCGATCTGGATATACAAACCAGGAGATGACGATGAGTGAGATCCTTGTCTATGCATTGGTGATCATCGTTTATCTGATTGTGCTAGTTCTTGTCGGTTTGATAACAGGAAGGCGCACAAAGAGTGTTGAGGATTTCTATCTGGGTGGGCGTCAGATCGGTCCGTGGGTGACCGCTCTCTCTTTTGTCGCTGCGTATTTCAGTTCCGTGGTGATAGTAGGTGGTGGAGGATTCGGTTACATGTATGGCATGTCCACGCTCTGGATCGGTGCAGTGAATGTGCTTCTTGGCTGTACCGTAGCATGGATCGTGCTCGGCCCAAGGATCAGGACTTTCACGCAGCGTTTGAAGACCATGACCGTTCCTGGTTTTCTCGGAGAAAGATACCGGTCGAACTTCGCGTGCATTTTTTCCGCAGTGGTAGTTGTTCTGTTCATGATCATATACAACGTGAGTATCCTCAAAGGAATGGGGCATATTTTTGAAGTGCTGATGAACGTTCCGTACATCTATGGCGTTCTGATTTCATGCATGATCATACTGTTCTATGTCTCGATCGGCGGATATCTCGCGGTTGTGTGGACGAGCTTCATCCAGGCGTGGGTCATGGGTATCGGGTTGATCGTACTCACCGTATTTGCCGTGCAGAGAGCGGGAGGCATTACCGCGGCGAACCAGGCCCTGGCCTCGATAGACCCGGGTCTGCTCACTACGCCCGGTGTCTGGGGATGGCCCGGCTTGATCTCATTTGCGTTGATCGTCAGTTTTGGTGTTTGGGGAATGCCTCAACTCGTGGTGCGTTTCTACTCGATCAAGAATCTGAAGGTGCTTAAGATAGGCACAGTCGTCGCCACCGTCGGAACGTGCATGGCGTTGCTTCCCTATTTCAATGGCGCAATTGCCCGAACTCTTTTTCCTTCGCTCGCCAATCCTGACCTGGCAATCCCCACTTTGGTGAAAACGATACTCTCGCCGTTCGGAGCGGCAATTGTGCTTGCCGGTGTTGTGGCCGCCGGAATGTCGACTTTTTCTTCAGTTTTGATCATTCTTTCCGGCTCAATGGTCCAGGATATTGCACAGAAAAGCTTAAAAAAGGAATTCACCAGAGAAAAAACCCTGCTCTGGGGCAAAATCGGAAGCGCTTTGATCGGTTTTGTGTCGTTGGTTATTGCTTTAAGGCCGCCGGCATTGGTGCTGACCCTGACTGCATTTGCGTGGGCCGTGATTGCCTCAACGACGCTCTGGCCCATACTCTTCGGTATCTACTGGAAGGGCGCGACCAGATCCGGTTGTGTCGCATCAATGGTCGGTGGTTTTGCCACGGCGCTTGCCTGGATGGCAGCAGGCAAGCCATTCGGAATTCACGGCTTCATCCCAGGCATCATCGTGGGGTTTGCTCTGATGATTCTGGTGAGCCAGCTAACACCCAAATTTTCTGCCGACCACATCGGAAAAATCTGGGGATAAGTCGAATTTTTTTTGTTACTCAATTACAGAGTAACTCAATAATTCAATTACTAAAAGTAGATGAGATACTTCACCTTTGCCGCGCCAATTTGATACGAAGGTTGCAGATCGCCAAATTGATCCTGTTCACGATGATCATTCAGTGCAATATAGATCCAGGACTTGGGCAGGAAATTCCAGGAGAAGAGAACTCCGATTCGGTTCCATAGGAATTCCAGATCGCTGAAATCAGAGTTTGGTGTTCGGGTTACAACCTCGTCGAAAATCCGTATGCCCATATCGGCATTGAACGCAATATCAATGCTCGGCCTGAACATGGGCCAGATCGCTTCGACCTGATTATCCGGATCCCACTCGATCCACAGATACGCGGCAAGACCCAGGCGCAGTGGAGGTACGACTGAGTACGTGTATGACAATCGATTTTCCCCCTGATAGCCGAGGTATCCCCGCATGTAATTCCACCCGTATGAATAGTCAAAGCCAAAGTTGATGTTTTGATTGAACAACCTTCCCCAGAACGAGGAGTTGAACTCCCGCGAAAAATAACTTATGATCGTATCCTGTGGTGCTTCATAGTGTCGGCCTGCGTTAAGACCAATATCAAATCCCCAGTCACCACGGAATTGGGTGTTCCATTCAACGATGCCCGTGAAAGACCAGTTTGAAACACCCGGTTCTTGAACGGCCACAATACCCGGCGCAACGAAGAAGTTTCTGATCGTGCCCTTCTGGTATTCCTTGAACGGGCCGGTCATGAGCAAAAACTTCTTCTCTCCGACCCAGGGTACGAAACCAATATCGTGGACGTCAAAAGAATCTTGAACCATTCGTGCCGAGGCGAACGTAATGAAATTCTTGATGAAGCCAAAGTAGCCAGCATCGAATGCCCAACCGAATTTGTCATGGGCCGAATCCTTTTTGCTGCTCAGCACACCTTGCATTACGAATTGGTTCGCACCCATACGGTAGGCGCCGTCCAGTCCGAATGCATAGTTGTAGTCTTCACCGTCCACGGCCATACCGCTGAAAAGCATGCCAATATCTGAGTTCTCAAATACCGCGCGTTTTGCGCGCAAAACGCCGTACCAGCGGTTTGGCTCATCTATGTTGTGGCTTATGGTATCGAGGTATGAATCCGTGTATGCACCCAGCATTCCGATATTCCAATCTTTGGATTTGCTGGTTACCTTTAGTCCGCCGAGGATCGGCACTGCTTCGTCGTTCACGGATTTGCCGATCCGGCGTGAATAGAAGATCTCGAGCGGGTCAAAGAACCCCATGTCGCCAAAATCGGCCATGCGAAAGATCTCCTTGCCTTCGAGAAAGAACGGTCTTCTCTCATCCAGATACGTTGGGTACTGGGATAGGTTTAAAGAAAACGGGTCTGATTCGATCTGGGCAAAATCAGGCAAGATAGTCGCGTTAATGGTGGCTTGAGGTGTGACGTCCCATTTGAGATTGAGACTGATGCTTGGCTTGAGCTTTGTTGTGTCGGTCCGTATGGAGTCCTGATGGTAGTATTTGCGGTCGATACGTAGGTAAGCCTCAGGGTAGAGTTCAAAATAGTAGCCAGTGGCCGTTGGGTTCATGTTTTTCAAACTGCCGTATTTCGACACGATCACGTCTTCTCTCTGTAAGAATTCATTCCAGAGACTGATCTCCCGGTTCTGTGCCATGTAGCGGGCAAATGTGACGCCCCATTCGTCGAGACCCCTCTTGTACCGGATCGACTTGAAAGGTATCTTGACTTCAATTTCCCAGCGGTCATCATAGATCCTTTGGGCGTGATACCACACGCCTTCCCAGGAATCATCGTAAGTTCGCCCGTTATCGAGGATCCAGCCATCGTGATAAATACCACTTCCATATATTTGAAAATAATACGCAGTGTTCTTGCTGCCAAAGGTATCCAGGCCAATTCTTATGTCGTCTTCATCAGCAGTCAGACACGCGATTGGTTTGATGCTGTCCGCATAGCAGCGGAAAGCGACATACAGGTTGTTTTCGTCCTGGAGAACGTAGACTACGGTTTTCTCAGTGGGGCTGGTTTTCTCATACGGCATGAATTGCACAAAGTCATAGGCCGAATCTGCCTTCAACCAGAGATCTTCGATCTCGCCATCGATATTGGGCGGATAGTCGGTATAACGTACATCGATCGATTTTACTTCTGCAAAGATCATAAAGAATACAAGCATGTATTGCATTAATCCTCCCTTTAATTACCCTGTTTTGCTGGGAATAACATGAGGAAATAAACAGGGAAAATACGCAAGCGACCGGATTATAATTGAAATCAACGATAATTCAGGGTGTATTTTCATTATATATATATAACGCATGTATCGGGAAAAAGTTTCACTCTTCATAAAGCATGCTTCTTTTCTGTATCGGTTTTTTCCATAACGTCCATAGTTCCTTTCTACGAGTTTGATGGTTCGACTCCATGCAGAGCATACCTGATGATCAGGGTATCGGAGGCAGGAAACCAGCATATCAGAAGATCAGAAAGCATAACGGCATTTCGGTGCCTGTTATCCCGACATTCAGGTGCCCGGGTCTGCTCCCGGAGACTGGCTCCGCAAGGGGCCGTCCTGTCTGATTGACAACTGTGCTTGATTCTATATACTCCAAACATCACAGAAAGCTAGGAGGTTTGATGATATTAATACTTCTCGTTTTGGCCCAATGGGGTACGGACAATCTTGAGGCAAAGTGCCTGCATGCTGTACCCCATAATCATATTGCCCGTGCAGAATCAACGCACGCATATGACGTGCTCAAATACAGCCTGGATGTATCGGTACCCATGACCGAACGCAGTATCCAGGGGATCAACAAAATTTCCTGCCGGAGTAGAGAGAACGGTTTGAATGCATTGGTGCTGCACAGCTATACCTTGACCGTCGATTCGGTCAAGGTGGATGGTGTGACCGCCAGTTTTTCGACTGCCGGTGAGTCTTTGGTCGTCAATCTGCCACAGACCTACAACCTCGATGATTCCTTTGATATCGAGGTTGGGTATCATGGTTCTTGGAGCATTACGCCTTCACAGACAGGGTTGGTATACTACCCGAAGAACTATAACGCAAATACCTTGCACGCGGAGACTTACACCTTGGGCGAGCCATGGGATGCGCGTCGCTGGATGCCCTGTTATGACCAACCATACGACAAGGCCGACTATGGTTGTGTGATATCGGTGACGGCACCGGACACATTCATTGTTTGTGCAAACGGTGAGCTTATCAGCGTAGTGAATAATGCGAACAACACGAAGACATACACGTGGCAGGAAGAATATCCGATCAGTACTTATCTGATGCATTTCGGAGTGTCTAGATACGCCGAATGGTCGGATTGGTTCTTTAGTAATTCTGGGGATACTGTTGAAATCAGGCATTTCATGTGGCCTGAAGATTCTGCCCTTTCCGTTTCGTCGTTTCAATACCTGCCTGATGCGATGTACCTTTTCGACTCTTTGTACGGCAGCTATCCGTTTGACCGGTACGGCCAAGACGTAGTATACCCCTATGCCTGGGGCGGTATGGAACATCAGGAACTGTCGACAATACACCGCAGCTGGCTTTTGAACCAGTCAGATCGCGGTATGGCCCATGAGCTCGCGCATATGTGGTGGGGTGATATGGTTACGTGCGTTGACTTCCGTGATATCTGGCTGAATGAAGGGTGTGCTACATATGGTGATGCGAATTACATATGGTATATGCAGGGGTACTCGCAGTTCATCAACCTGATGTTGAGCAGGGCTCAGACCTACTTCCAGGAGGACATTTCCTGGCGGCACCCCTTGTACGACCCGCCGGTCAGTGAATTATTCAACTACGGCTATACCTACTGTAAGGCTTCCTGGGTGATGCATATGTTGCGCTATCTTGACGAAGATCAGTTCTTCAGCGCAATGCACGTCTATCGCGATTCCTTTGAATACGGGACTGCGAGCACTACGGATATGGATAACATCTTCTCGTCAGTCTACGGAACGGATCTCACGTGGTTCTTTGATGAATGGGTGTACGGTCAGGGGCACCCTGAGTACTACGTATTCTGGGAGAGCGTACCCATGGGTAATGATTACCAGACCACTATATGTATACATCAAGTACAAACGAATGCACCTGTATTCCATATGCCGGTTGAGATCATGTTCTTCACGACCGGAGCGGACACTCTGATCAGAGTGCCGGTCACTACGGCGCCGCAGGAGGTCGTGATCACGCTCCCTGATTCGGTTACGGCAATCGGGTTTGATCCCTATGCGTGGATACTCAAGACCTGTCAGATATTCGTGGGAATAGATGAGTTGGGGCAGGACCCACTGGTCAATGATATTTCCTTCGTGAGCAATCCGTCGCGTAATGCGAAGCTCAGCTTCTCGGTGAATCATCAAACTGATGTGGAGATCGTGCTTTATGATGTCAGCGGCAGGTTAGTCAAGCAGATTTCTGGGGGCAATAGAAATCCGGGAACATACAGGGTAGAACTTGGGTCGTTGAATGCCGGGATATACTTCTGCAGGTTGAAGACCGTCCAGGAGGAGCTTGTCAAGAAATTGGTCGTGGTAGACTGACGCGCGCTAGAGTTCCGACAGTATTTTCCATAGAGTGTTCGTGACGTCCCAGCAATATTCAGGAATAACGGTTCCATTGCATTTTCATTTTATCATTTTGTCAATTGACAAAACGATTGAATGATGTTCGTTGAGCCGTATGGAAGTGAGCAGTAGTAAGCTAGCAGAATATTATGATCAGGGGTACGTACATCTCTTTGCTGCTTACCCCGCCGTGATTCGCTTTGAGGAAATGCCTTGTTTCGCACAGGACAAAATCCTTCAACACATAATTCTCCTTCATGATCAGGATGTAGTCACCGATCCGGTCATACAATTTGGGGTTGGGTTCATGAAGCCCGAAGAAATGTTTTCTGACGAGATCATGGCTGCTGTGCATTGTGCAAAAGTCCCTTAAATTTGCATCTACATATTGTCTGAACTTCTTGACCTTCGCGGGATGAACGTAGCAATAAGCGACGCGGGGCTCGCCACACAAGGGCAACGACAGTGTAGCGGCCAACTCAGGATGTTCTTCCAAACTCATACGATCCAGGGTTTCTGTGTCAACCAGCCCATGATCAGAAGTTATCAACAGGGTGGTGTTTGATCGCCGCAGTGCATCATGGAAAGCCACGATTGCATGATCCACTTCGCGGAAGTATTGCAGGGCTTCTTGACTTTGGGTTCCGAATTCGTGGCACAGGGAATCGAATTCGGACAGATAAGCATAGATGAATTTCCGTTTGTTGCTCGATTTCACGATGTCGGTGATTTTCTGAAAACACTCAGCCGGGGAATTGTAACTGACCTTTTTAGCGCCGGTCGATGTTACCGTTGTGAAGTCAGATTCAAACAGGTGCTGGGGGATAGTGTAGTATGATTCGGCCTTCAATCGCGCAGACAGAACTTCTTGCCCGAAAACGAGTTTAGGGTCTACCCCGGTCGTGCTTATTGCGGAGCCACCAAATCTGGGATTGAAGGGAAGTGTTCGAGCAACGACCCCCAATTCTTTCACCAGCATGAACCAGCCGGTAACGGCATGCTGTTGTGGCGCGAGGCCAGTGAGAAACGTGGTTATGCCGGTCGCGGTAGTTGATGGGAACACCGACGTCACTCTTTCGCGCAGATATTCATTAAGGAAGCTGTTGGCTCCATGCTGCTGCAGGTATTCATAACCCAGGCCATCGATAACTAACAACACGATATTGGTTGACTTTCGCAGCATGCTGATGTCGAGTGTTTTCAGCGGAGCGTATATGGATTTCTCGCCGTATGCACGCATGACGGAACTCATCAGGTTTACAATGCTGCCATCTTTATAGTCGGGTAGGTGCATGATGTGTTCTTGGCGTTTGGCCTGCACTGTCGGCAATAGTGAGAGCCTGCTATTTCTGCCCGTCCGCTTCCCGGAATTTCTTTAGTTGTTTCTGGAAGAATGCATTCTCGGGCTCGATTTCCAGGGCACGTTCTTCCCACTGGACCGCGTCTTTGCTATTGCCGGCTGCGTAGTATGCCTCAGCAACGGTATCCATTATGTTTGCATCGTCAGGCGCAAGGTTGTGGGCTTTGAGTGCAGCTTCGAGCGTCTCCTTTGGGTACTTTTTTCGGAGTGCGAATTCCCATGCCAGGCTGTTGTAGGCTTCCGCAGACGATACGTCCGACGCGAGCGCTTTCACGAGGAGTGAGTGTGTTCTAGCAAGGTAGATTTCTTCTTTAGCTGCCTTTTCGTCAGTAAGACGCAAATAAGCAGGCGCCATAAAGGCATATTGCCATAGTTCGTACTGACGCCTCAGTTCTTGAACGGGCTCGGGGTTGTCAATGACTTTGAGATCAACCAGACGGTCATCAACACCGAGATAACCACCACGTTTTGTCATAACGACAATTGAGGCGGATTGCTTGCCCCGGCTGTCGCCACCAGCCTTTTCACCAGCTTCCAGTGCCGAAAGCAGTCTTTCAGCCAATGGACCCTTAGTACGCTGAAATACGGCGAACATGCTGTCCACGACCTGAGGTCCGGTGAGAATATTTCCCTGAACTGCCACATATTGTGTTGTTTTGTGGCCAGCCCAGGCATTCGTTGTCTTCCCAGTGTGGCTTGCTGACTTGCCGTTTCTGTCGACAACACCGACCTGACGGTCCTCAGGCATAGTGTCGGCCGCGAGAACGGTCTGCAAAGCTTCACCAGCCGATTTCCCTTTCTCCAGTTCCTCGAGTATCCGGGGTCCGATGTACGGATTGGAGAGGGCTTGCGAAGCCACGGCGCCGACACCGGCCTTCACCCAGGGGACGATATAGCCGACATCGAGAACACGCGATGCGACTGCGATACCCCATTCATCAGTTTGTGGATCCATGGCGACGATTGAAAAAGTACCGTATTCGGAAAAACAGACCAGTAACAACAGAATATTGACCATTGTACCTCCGGAGTAATGTTAGCGTTATAACATGAAATGTCAATGGCTCCGGCAATACGTATTGGAATTCATTCGCTCTTTACACGATTTTATTATAGCGTATAATATTAAGGAGGCGTCTATGAAGAATGTAACTTTGTTTATCGGTTTATTGGTCTGTATCGGAAGTGCGCAGGGCCAGTGGCAGCTGGCAGGGTTCGCAGGCCGTAATGTTGCGTGTGTTGCACAACACCCGCAGGACACAAGCGTTGTACTGACAGCAGTGGCTGATTCGCTTTTCCAGAGTACCAATGGCGGCAATTCGTGGTCGTTTCTTAGGCATTTCAGTGGGCTGCCGGTCAACTACGTGATGTACGATTCGACCTACTATGATACAGTATATGCACTATTGGGCAATGGTTCATATAGTGACGGCATATACCGCTCAACCGATGGAGGGTATAACTGGGCCGTGCTGGAGTGGATGCTGTGCCCGCGAGATATGCTTGTTTTTTATTCGCTAATTCTTGTCGGCTGTGATGGACCTGGCGTATTCAAGAGTGAGGACTATGGCAACACGTGGATCGTTTGGAACGCTGGTTTGGCTGATTCTCATGTCCATGCCGTGGATTATTGCTCGCCGTTTGGTGATTCTCTTGCGGATTCTTTAATGTTCTTCTTTGCCGGAACGTCTGAGGGGTTATTCTATCGACAATTCGATTCGTGGATTCAGGCGGGCGGGATAGCGGAAAATGTAAGAGTTACATCGATCGATTACGCAAAATCGTCATACCTGGGTTTTGCGACCGTGGGCTCTGGTTCCTGGTCTGACGGGATATACCGGTCAACTGATTATGGACAGAACTGGCAAGTGGTTAACTGGTGGATATATACTAGTTGTGTAACAATGAATCCGCTCTGGCAAAGCTATCCGCCGAATGATACTTGTGGCATGTTCGCCGGAGATTCGGGGCTAGGAGTCAAGTATTCTTCTGACTGTGGTACTACATGGCAGGATGTGAATAGCGGTCTTGGCAACATGTATGTTAATTCGCTCTCTTATCATCCGCAGGATTCAATGCGCCTGTTCGCGGCGACTCAAGGTGGCCTGTACCGCTACCAGTATGGTCCCGGGGTTGTGGAGAACACGATGCAGGAGCTCAATGTCCCTGGGTTATATATACCTGCCGTAATACGGTCCGGCATGGCAATTCCAATTGCATGCTCATCCTTGAGAGATGATAGTGGATCCGCATGTTGGGTGAGGATATTTGATGTTATGGGATGCCTACATAGGGTTCAATTGCTGGATCATACACCTACCCTGCTCACACCTATTCGGCAGAGCGGTGTATATTTTGTCGTGGTCAATAACGGTATAGACAAGTGCAGACAAAAGATAATAGTCATCGACTGAACCAGCGTCTACACAAATCAAGCATGGCTGGTATTCTGGTAATTACCAGAATACCAGAATTGGGGTTAAACGCGGCCAGGTAGTTGATGCTGAAATGGGTATCTCTGTAGTATGATACCGGCGATTATGAAAAGCAGTCCAATAATCGTTGAGATGAGTATTTTCTCACCCAACACGACATTAATAATAATAAGTGACACAAACGGCGTCAAATAGATCAAGTTGCTGACCTGGGCGGTAGTTCTAGATAGGCGCAAGGCGTGCAACCATAGAACAAAAGTAATACCCATCTCAAATAGACCGACATAAATTGCTCCAGCCATACCTGGTAATGCTGGCATGACGAAACGCCCAGACACGAAGAGATAGGCGAACACAAAGGCAAAACCGAAAATGAAATTGAGCAATAGTTTTATGACCACATCGCGTTGGTCTTTGATGTTGTATATCCAAAAGAACGCCCATATTACTGCACTGCCAAGGGCGAGCAATGTACCTTGCACATTGGCAATACGCAGCGAGGCAACGTCACCTCGAGTTGCTATTATCAGCACACCTGAATATCCAATGACAGTAGCAATTATACTCTTTGCGCTGATTTTCTGCCTGAGAAAAGGAACGGATAGTATAACCAGCTGGATCGCCCAGGTATAGTTCAGCGATACTGCCTGCTGGGCTGGTAAAAGCGAGTATGCTCGGAACAGCACAACGTAGTACACGAAAGGATTGAGGAAACCGAGGAGTGCTGATTTCAGATAGTCACGAGGACCACATTCGAGCAGTAGGGCAGTCTTCTTTTGTAATAGGACAATTGCGAGAAGTGCCAGGATCGAAACAGCTGTAGCATAGAACAACAGATGAATGGGCTCAAGAAACCTTAATGAAATTTTGAAAGCCGACGCAACTGTAGACCAGACTAAGACCACAATTGCTGCATAGAGATATGCCTTCCTTTGATCGGTCACGAGTCACAATAATCGGAATCGAGCGAGTGTCAATACATTGGAAAATTCTAATCACGAAATCCGAAATACTAAACAATATCAAATGACAGAAACTCAAAACCGGAGTCTCCTGTTTTGAAATTTGGATTTTGATATTCAGATTTGTTTCGAATTTAGATATTCGAATTTCGGGCTTGCCTTTTAAAGCACCATTAGTGCTTTAGAAGGCATCTGGTATATATTCATACTTTATCTTTCCGGCTTGGTCGGTTATCGCCAGGACGTCAAAGTGGATCTCGCTATCCAGCGGTAGGTGTCGTTTCTTGAGCCATATGACCGCGGCATTACGGATGCGCCGCTGCTTTCTTTTGACCACAGACTCCTGAGGCAGGCCGTAGTCACTGCTGCGTCTGTACTTCACTTCGATGAAACGGAAGGCCCGATTCTTACGCGCAATGATATCAAGCTCTCCTAACGGGCAGCGGAAGTTATGATCGACGATATTATACTTCTGCTTTCTCAAGTGCTCCCGTGCGAGTTCTTCACCAAATCTGCCAATTGATGTTCTATCTGACCTCATAATAACTTGAATGATTTGCGGTGGATCGGTGAGGAACCATACTTACGGAGGCATGCGCGGTGAAGTTTTGTTGGGTAGCCCTTGTGTTTGTCGAATTCGTATTGGGGGTAAAATTTATGGTAGGAGCACATTATAGTATCGCGGTGCACCTTGGCGAGGATCGACGCCGCGGCAATGGATATGCTAAGCGTATCACCTTTTGTCAGGGCAAATTGCCGGTACGGCAAGGTGTTGATCTTGAGCGCATCGATCAAGACATATTCTGGTTGCGGGTTCAGCGTAGTGATCGCAGTGTGCATAGCGGATTTTGTTGCTTCGAGGATGTTTATTGAATCGATGACATGGGCATCGACGATGCCGAAGGCGTACGCGATGGCCGATCTTTTGATTATGCGATAAAGTCTCTCGCGTTTTGGTGGGGAGAGCTTCTTTGAATCGTCAATCTCGGGGTGAAAGAAATTCCTGGGCAGGATTACAGCGGCAGCGACGACCGGACCGGCAAGAGGACCCCTGCCTGCTTCATCGACACCGGCGATGAGGTTATACTTTTTCCACAGCCTCTGGTCCGGGAGTGCCTTCACCGGTCTTTCCCTCGGTTTCCGAAGGCGCTGTTGCTTCCTCGGGTGCAGCCTCCACTGGCGCTTCTTCTGAAATCATTGCGCGTTGTATTCCGATCTCAGAAGCGGCTTCTTTTATTTTCATCCTCTTTCCGTGACGTTGTCTTAAGTAAGTCAACTTTGCGCGGCGTACCTTTCCCTTTTTCTTGACCTCGATTTTTGCGATCATCGGGGAATGAACCGGGAAAATTCGTTCGATACCGATGCCGGCGCTGACTTTTCTGACGGTGAAGGTTCTAGCGATGTCCCTTCCTCTTATTTTGATTACGACACCCTGAAATGGTGCAAGGCGTTCTTTATCGCCTTCGACGATCTTCGTATATACTTTTACTAAATCACCTGGTCTAATTTCAGGAATTTCTGCCATTGAGTACCTCCAGCAGGATCTCAAAATCCTTTTCCGAAAATGTTTCGTTGCCAAGTAGCTCCGGTTTCCGCAAAAGCGTCATTTCGATGGACTTTTTTCTACGCCATTCGGCGATCCGGTTGTGGTTTCCGCTTCTCAGGACATTCGGGACCTTTAATCTCCGGTAGACACCGGGTCGGGTGTAGATTGGAGCTTCCAGAAGATTCTTTTGAAAGGAATCGGTTTCTGCAGAATCTCGATTGCCGAGCACGCCTGGCAGCAGACGAGTAATGGATTCGATCAAAACCAGCGCTGCGGTTTCGCCGCCAGACAGGATATAGTCACCGACAGAAATTTGTCTGGGTTCAAAGACATCGATGATGCGTTCATCAACTCCTTTGTAGCGCCCGGATATTATGATCATGTGATCTTTCCGGGCAAATTCGTTGACCATTTTCTGGTCTAGAAGTTCGCCTTTTGGTGTTAAATACACCAGCGTGGATCTGTCGGTCCGCACTGAATTGATTGCCTTGATGAGCGGCTCGGGTTTGAAGACCATTCCCGCACCCCCGCCGAATTGATAATCATCCACGACCCGGTCTTTGACGAAATCGCGCGGGTTTGTGATCTTGATATCCATAGCGCCCTTGTCCTGGGCAACGCGGAGCATGCCGCATGAGAGTGCTCCTTCAAAAAATTCCGGGAATATCGAGATGACATCAAACTTCATGGGGTCTGTTTGTTATGTTATTGCTGTTAAGCGTTTAGAGCGGTATCAGATATTTGAAAAAGGCAAGAGACTATTGAATTCACTATTCGATTATCTCTAGTACCGTACGCTTTCCTTGTTTCATGGCCGCAGCAGTGATGATCGTTCGTATCGCTTTCGCGGTTCTGCCTTCTTTTCCGATTACCTTGCCCAGGTCTCCTTCTCCGACACGCAGTTCATATATAATGCTTTTTTCGCCAGCAATCTCCTTGACCGCTACTTTATCGGGATTGTCGACTAGCGCTTTCACGACATATTCGATGAGATCCTTCATGATGAACCTCCTTTTGATTTTGAGATCAACTTAGCTACAGTATTGGTAGGTTGAGCTCCTTTTGAAAGCCAATACTCAATACGATCCCGGTCAAGCTGTAATTCTTTCCGTCTGGGATCGTAATGGCCAACCTTCTCTATGTACTCACCATCTCTTGCCTTTTTCGAGTCGGTTACGACAACTCTGTAAACGGGGATATTATTCCGTCCGATTCGTGTTAGTCTGATTTTCACCATAGCTTATCATTATATTAAAAAATGTGGGTTTGTCAATAGTATCCGGTTAATGCGCCAGGCCATCGTTACCAGGCGGGTTTGGAACAAAAACAGGTAATCTGTGGAGCCAAACCCTGATGAACGCGACAGGAGATCAGGACACCAGGGAATCAGTCGGGATATCAGGTAACGGATTATCTCGTTGCTGCCTGGTCGTCAGATGTCCTGGTATTCTGCTTCCTGATAAGCGGATCGTCTGATATCCTCAGATTGAGAATGCGGGACATGGAGATACAGAGAAAGAGTGACCTCTCGAGGTCATGGGTTTTTGGGACGTAACCTTATTATGGAGTTTGGGCAACAAAAAACCCGTAAGGATTTTCCAGGGCACTGAGTCAGGGTTACTCTTTGAAAGGAGGTGATCCAGCCGCACGTTCCCGTACGGCTACCTTGTTACGACTTAGCCCCAGTCATCCACCCTACCTTGGGCCCTCCGAGGAGAGACTTCAGGTATTGTGGACTTCCATGGCTTGACGGGCGGTGTGTACAAGACCCGAGAACGTATTCACCGCAGCGTGCTGATCTGCGATTAC
>Ga0209536_100002094_pt1 | contig 32486 bp, 13 predicted proteins | sample DeeMarSeWOR28_12_FD_187461 | JGI IMG/M metagenome (GOLD analysis project Ga0209536, IMG submission 187461) | Marine sediment microbial communities from White Oak River estuary, North Carolina - WOR-2-8_12 (SPAdes) (version 2) | ecosystem: Environmental > Aquatic > Marine > Intertidal zone >... | reverse complement strand
CAACGTCACAAGGGCGAAATAGAAGACAAAGCTGAACCATGCCGAGTAGGGCAGTTGGGCCAGTGCATAAGGAAACGCAACAAAGGCAAGCGAAGGGCCTGTTTCAGCAACGTTTTCCACCGCAACCGGATTGCCTGCCTGCTGAGTAACAAAAGCCATCCCGCCCAACGTTGCAAAGACCGCCAGGCCTGCTACGAAGCTTGTAGCGAAATCAGCAATGCTGATAATAGCAGCGTTGTTGTTGAGGTCGCTTTGTCTATGAAGGAAGCTGGCATAGGTAATCATTACGCCGTAAGCGAGGCTTAACGAAAAGAATACTTGCCCGATAGCATATCGCCAAGTGACAGGCTTTGTGAGTTCTGACCATACAGGATCAAGATAATACGCCAGGCCCTGCATACTGCCTTCGAGTGTTAGCCCTCGAACGGCAAGGATTGCGAGCATCAGCCAGGGAAGGGGGACCGTGAGCCAGACGATTTTGCCGACGAGGCGGACACCCTTGAATATGCAAAGGTACATTGCCGTCCATGTGATGGCCAGCGGCAGCACCAGCTTCCATCGGACCGAGCCAAGATAGAAGCGGGCCTCTTCGATGTCGATTTTGCCGAGATATGTTTCGTTAAAGAAAAGCTTAGCGTTCTCGACACCTTCTATACCCTGACCGGCCCAGGGCAGTTCTCCGCCATTAAAGATCCCGACGATACTGTACCACAAAAAGCTGAAGCAATAAGCCAGAATCACGGGATAGTAAGTAATTATCACGAAAGCCAAGATGATGCCCCACCAGCCCACCATCTCGAAATGTCTGTGGCCGTGTTTAAAGGCATCTGGTGCCGCCCTTTGTGTATAATGGCCCATGCTGAATTCGAGGATCATAATGGGGATACCGATCACAAGCAAAGCGACAATATACGGAATCAGAAACGCGCCGCCCCCGTAGCTGTACAGCTTGTATGGAAATCCCCAGAGATTGCCCAGGCCGACTGCCGAGCCGACCGCCGCTAAAATAAAACCACCACGAGTCCCCCAGCTTTCTCTTTGCTCTTCCAGAAGCTCAGTCATCGTTGTCTTTATCCCTTTTATCTTTCCTGTTTGTTTTGCTCTTAAGTCCTTTGGTTTTCTCGTCTTCTTCTTCCTCTGTCTCTGTGCTTTTTTCTTTTATACCGAGCAACTCAAGAGTGTCACGTTCGATGATATTTCGAATACTAACTCGCGGCACAGTTGGTAAATTCGTATCAGCCAAGAGCATGTTAAAGCCGAGCAGTGTTTCTATGCACTGGCCGGAGGTGGCTGTTGGGAATCCGCTGCCGAATAAAAGTTTATCCATAACTCCGTTCTCGTGTGCTGCTACTACCATATTGTAAGTTTGCCAGATCCTATTCGGATGTATCGTCAAATCCGCATAGACATTTTTATGCCTGCCAACCATCGCCAATGTTTGCTCTACAAAAGGCACGCCCATGCTTCCGATAATTATTTTCAAATTAGTAAATTCTCTGGCAACTTCATCAAGAAGAAACGGCTGGGCGTACTCCAGAACGGCATCGCCACCGAGAGGATTTCCGCTGTTATGGAAAAATACGGGAAGGTCAAGCTCCTGGGCCGATTCATAAAACCTCATCGCCCGGCTGTGCGTGGGATGGAAACCGCAGGCAGAGCAATACAGCACCGTGCCCCTAAGTCCCAATTTATCCGGTATGGATTTTAGTTGATTTGTGCTAATTTTGTCATTGCCGGGCTCCACAACAGCAAAACCAACCATTTTGTCTTTATGTTTGTTGATATATTGTGCCAATCTCTTATTTACCTGGTCGCTCGGTCCATCTAAATTCGCCAAAACTATGCAAACATCAACGGTTTCTGCCGCAGCAAGATGCTCGGATGTTCCGGTATCTTCAGCAGCCGGTTTTATATGTGTATGACAATCAACTATCATAATCCAATACCTTTAGTTGGTTAATTTCTCATACCCGTAAAAATTGTTCTGTTTTTAATTTCCTTCTATATTCTTTATTTTAATCCTTATTCATCTGCAGCAACAGCTAATCAATAATCAATTACCCTGTACTCGTCAAGCACAAATATTCGCTGGAACTTAATTGTGAATATCCACATTTGACCCTAAATTATCCAAATTCTAATAATAAGATATCAGGAACATCTTCTTGACGTAGTGACTTGGTGATTATAAGATTTTGTCAATGACAATATAGTACGTACCGAGGCGTTTGGATATTCTCGATTTTTATGCTTTATTTTTGAAATTTTTTATACGGTTACGCGTCTTATATGGTAGAATTGTCCGTCTGAAGTGGCCGGTGATTGCCGGTGAGCTTACAGGAGTACTCATAGGTTTTGGCTCTTGGATCTTGAGTTTTAAATATGGATTGTCCGGTTTGTAAGAATGCGATGATCACGCTTGAGCTTGAAGACGTTGAGATCGATTATTGCACCGATTGCGGCGGCATCTGGCTGGATACCGGAGAACTCGAACAACTTCTTAATGAGCCTGAAAAAGCCAAGCATCTGCTCGATTCATTCAGAATCGATTCAGAAAGCGGTGAAAGCGTAAGAAAATGCCCAATCTGCGACAAAAAAATGCAGAAAATTATCTTAGGTTCTTCCAAACCTATCCTGCTTATAGACAAGTGCCGCAGAGGCGACGGCCTGTGGTTCGACAAAGGTGAACTGCAGGATATATTTGACAGGGCCAATCTGGACGAAGACAATAAAATTCAAAAATTGTTAAGCGATATATTTGGTTACAATTAAGTTTGACGAAAGGAGTATAATTATGACAACCCCAGCATTACCCATCGTTGCCCTTAGTACACTAACCATGGTATCAGGGATTGTTGCTATCATTGCTATCGTTGCCGTGATTATCCTTAAAAAACGCCAATCATAGCAAAAAGCTAAAAGGCCTTCGTTAAAGGAGAACACTATGACTGCATCGATCCTTATTGTGATTCTCATCCTGGTTGGTATTCCGATCCTGCTGATTCTTTTTGTTATCGGCATCTACAACTCTTTGGTTCGACTTCGCAACCAGGTTGATAATGCATGGTCGCAAATTGATGTCCAGTTGAAGCGCCGGCACGATTTGATTCCCAATCTTGTCGAGACCGCCAAGGGCTATATGAAGCACGAGCGAGAGACTTTTGAAGCCATCACACAAGCTCGAAGCCAGGCGATGGGAGCAAAAACTGTCAGCGAAGCTTCGAAAGCCGAAGGTGCACTCGGCGAAGCTCTCAGTAAATTCATGCTGGTCGTCGAGAACTACCCCGACCTGAAGGCCAATCAGAATTTCCTTGCTGTTCAGGAAGAGCTAATCGGCACTGAAAATAAAATCGCTTTTGCCAGGCAGAGCTACAATGACCAAGTTCTGTTCTTCAATAACAAGATTCAAATGTTCCCATCGAACATCATTGCGGGGATGTTTGGATTCACCAAACGCGATTTCTTCGAGATTGAAGTTGCAGCCGAGCGGGAAGTTCCCAAAGTGAGCTTTTCTTAGAACTTCGCCTAAGATATAAAATGCAATAAGCTTTGTATTTGTCATCGGCCGACTAACCGGACTCAGTTAGAATCCTCCGGCCGGGCAGTATCGAAGGTATGCACGTAGTATTGGGAAATTTGTACATAGTCGGCGTAATAGCTCTGAACGATACCAAACTGCTACTCGTGAGTAACAAACAATGTGGGAGCTGATTCGAGCGAATAAGAGAAATTCCATCACTTTGATGGTGATAATGGCCTCGGTACTGCTTATCCTTGGCTTTGTTATCGGCATGGTTTTCTTCGGCTCCGAAGGCGGTTTCTTCGGTCTGATGATTGCTACGACAATTTGGCTGGTCCTAACATTGATAAGCTTTTCGAGCGGTGATCAAATACTACTTTCAGCAAGCCGAGCCCAACCGGTTACCCACGAAGTTCATCCACAGTTGTTTAATGTTGTTGAAGAAATGAAAATCGCGGCTTCTCTGCCTGCAATGCCAAAGATATACATAATCAACGATCCCGCTCCCAATGCTTTTGCCACCGGTCGAAATCCCCAAAATGCATCGGTTGCTGTGACGGCAGGGCTTTTGGCCCGGCTCAACCGGGACGAGCTTCAGGGTGTTATCGCACACGAGATAAGTCACATTGTTCATCGCGATATTCTTTTCGTGACGCTTGCCGGCATTATGCTCGGCTCAATTGTCCTGCTCTCACAGGTTTTTCTGCGGGGCATGTTCTACAGTTCAATGGGAGGATCTCGTCGAAGATATTCCAGCGGCGGCAAGGGGGGCGGCCAGGCCCAGCTTGTTATGCTCATAATCGCAATAATTGCTGCAATCTTGGCACCGATTATGGCGTACCTTCTATATTTTGCACTTTCAAGGAGGCGTGAGTACCTTGCCGACGCCGGAGCTGCCAGATTGACCCGCTATCCGGAAGGGCTCGCCAGTGCTTTAGAGAAAATTTCCAACGATCCTTCACCTCAGTTAGCAACTGTGAACAAGGTGACTGCTCCGATGTACATCGTGAATCCCTTCAAAAAAGCCAAGCAGATGAAATTATCCGATCTGACCAGCACGCATCCGCCGATTTCCGAACGGATCAAGATTCTTCGTAACCTGACTCATGGGGCTTCCTTCAAACAATACTCAGAAGCTTACGCGAACGTTACACATAAAAAAACCATTGTGCCTGCAGCGGCTTTAAGCACAAAAGAAGATGTTCCTCTACGTCCGGCCAGCGATGAGGCTGCAAAGAAGGAACGCCTCGATAAACAAATGCGGCAGGTTGGTGACATTATGAGAAGAGTAAATCAATTCATATTCCTGACCTGCGCCTGTGGATTAAAACTGAAAATCCCCCCCAATTTCAAGAGCAATAAAGTCAATTGTCCCCGGTGTAACAAGAGTCTCGATATTCCGAGCAAATAGACACAAGAGCATTCCCTAAAGTATCCTATCGGAAAAGATAAGAAATCCCGAACTTCAAGAATGAGATTGTAATGGCCTGCAAGACCGGCCTCGTAATGGCGAGGACACGTACCAAATGTAACAAAGGATTAATCCAGGCTTATTGTTTCGCCGGGTGACAGTATCTTCACTTCAGACTCTGCCGCATCGGAAAATGCTTCAGCGTCGGCCTTGCCTCCTACGATATCACCCCAATGGTAAGGAATAGCCATTTTCGGTTTGAAACGCCCGGTCGCCTCGGCTGCTTCGGCTGCATTCATAGTGTAGGTACCACCTACCGGCAGAAGAGCAATATCAATTTCTTTCAGAGACTTCATTTCATCTGTCAGGTCGGTATCGCCGGCATAATAAATTCGTTTTGAGCCGAGTTCGATCACAAAACCGATCCAGTTGCTGGATTTGGGATGAAATTGCTTGTTAGGATTACACGCAGCTACACCACTCACTCGAATATTGCCGAATTCGATTTTTTGTCCGGGCGTGATTGCCTGGCCAGCTCTTTCCTTTGCAACAACATCGGTCGAAGCAATAAGTTTTGTGTCTGCTCCGCTGGCCTTAGCAATGTCCTCCGGCGAGTAATGATCGTAATGGCTGTGGCTGACAAGTACAATGGAAGCATCCTGCGGAGAATCCTTCAATTTCCAAGGATCGATATATATGACGGCGTCTTCATGACATATCTTAAAACTGGCATGGCCCAGCCACTGTAACGTAATACCCATAGCAGCCTCCTTTCTTATTTGGTCTTTTCCTTCTATTTCTTTAGTTTGTGTGCCTGTATTATCCTTCCTGCATCCAACGGCAATTAATTCCAGAGTAACAAACAAAATGAATAGTCTCAAATTCCACATCTGTCTGTTCTCGGGCAAAATCTGCGACAACTTATTTTACGGCCAGACAAAAGGCCATCTTCTACATAAAAGGCTACCGAGTTTCTCGCTTCCCGCGGTTCTCAGTGTTGCTCTTTTAGCATCACCACTTAGTGGTGTTTCACTTACGAGTCTTCGCACATAAGTTTCTCTCTCATCTTCGTTCATATAGTTATCTCTTATTTGCTTGAGTTCTCCGCTGTCGAGAAAGAAGCCGCCGCATGCATAACACTCATCTACACTTACTTCTTTGGCATGCTTGTATTTATGTTCTCGCATTTTAATTCCGCACTTCGGGCACATTAGCGGGCCACGGTCTGCGTTATTCTGCCGCGGACTGTTTAAAGCTTCTTCGAGGGCCTTCCCAATGCCTTCATGATTCTCGTCCAGCTCTTTTAGTTCTCCCCAGTCAAACCATATCCCTTTGCATCCATTCTTGCAGACATCTACCAATATACCTCCGAAGTCTTCTTCCACCATCGACATTCCACAGGCTGGACAATTCATATTTTATCTCCCGTTCTGTGGTTGATTATACAATATAAGTTCCCATATTTCCAATTGCCACTCTCTAATCTTCAAATGAATAATATAAGAAATCCGCCCGGAGTGGCAACAAAAATTATGATATGGCAATCCGTAAAGAATGTCAGTTGGTAATTAAAAAGGCCCTACCGCCCGGTAGGGCCAGTGTTTCCACGATTCGGTTTTACGCTGCTTTATGTTGTGCAGGGTTGTACGTTGACTGCTTCAGGCCCTTTCTTTCCCTGGGCAACTTCGAACTCCACTTCCTGGCCGTCATATAGAGATCGGAATCCCTCCGCAGCAATGTTCGAGTGATGGATAAATAAATCCTCACCACCGTTATCGGGAATAATAAATCCGAATCCCTTTCTCTCATTAAACCATTTTACTTTGCCTTTATCCACAATGTTCTCCTTGGGCCTTTTAAAGCCTGCAATGCAACTTCCCTCGTATTCAATTAAGAGTACACTTCGAGGGACACAAGAATACTCCCTGACATGAAAAAAATTTAATTAAGGTACAAATGCTTGTCAATAAAATATAATTATTTGGAAACATAAATATTCGCCATATATTACTTACGCAGAAGTGCTAATTCGGATGTATAATTGTCTAATGTTTCAAAGTAATAAAGAGAAATACCTGATGTTAACAAACAGTATTTACAGTTTGATTTTGAAGCAATCTGTCATAAAGCAACAATCAACATATGAACACTGACCGTTAGATTTACCAAAACACGGCATACAACCTTCTGCTAACTGGATAGCATGGATGAGTTCAACCTTTTTGGTTTTTCCGGGTTTTAAGCCGAGCGATTTGGCCTTTAATCGGATTTCAGGCATTCCCATCCGTTTTTCCGCTGTTTTTGCTGTAGGCATACTTTTGACTCCTTTACATCCATTAAGTGTTTCTATATACCCGCACAATTTTTCCAAACAACATTAACAATCAAATTTTCCTGCCGCTGATACGCTATATTGATTATCCAGCGGTTTTACAGTCTTTTATATAAATATATTTTCGATTATTTATGCGGGTACCCATGAAAAAAGTTTGAAATTTCCGTATTTGTTATAAATTAAATGGATTGTTTACAACTTTTACGTCCTATATCCGACTTGTTAGGATGGTTTTATATAAATTCATCATTAGAAGTCCTTTGGTGTTAAAACAAGTTAGTTTCCTCAATCGATCCGTGGAATCATCATATCGGCAGGCAAATTATCGCCCTTTTTATATTGCCTATAAGCAGTTATGAGTTGAGTTTTACTTCAAATTAAGTTAGAAACTAAGTATAATATTGGGGTTTATATGAGTTAAATCATCCGGTTATAGTACGAATTATGAGCATGAAAACATACGAAATGAAAGGAATTAAACGATGCTGAAGATAGGTATGATTGGGGCCGGTTTTGTAGCCGGATTTCACGAAAGGGCGTTATGTTCAGTCCGCAACGTAGAATTGTCAGGGATTTGTGCCCCTGAGGGCGCAGAAGCTCTTGCAAAACGCGCAAGCCAGGATGGATTGGGCAATACCAAAGTGTACGATAATGTTGCAGATATCTGTAATGCTGTTGATGTTGTCTGTATTTTTGCTCCGAATTATGCTCGTCTCGATATTATGCGCAACATATCCAAGGCCGTTGAGAATGGAGCTAAAATCAAGGGAATAATTTGTGAGAAACCGATGGCCCGGAATCTTCAGGAAGCTGATGTAATGGCAAGAATGGCAAAAGCACTCCACATACCTAATGCATACTTCGAAAACCAGCTTCACATGCCCTGTGTAGTGGAGGCCCGCAACCAACTTGCAGCAGTGGAAAAAAGCATGGGAGCCGTACATCTTTCACGCAGCGCCGAAGAGCACGGAGGACCGCATGAGCCATGGTTCTGGGATCCGACACGGCAGGGGGGAGGCGTCTGCTGTGACATGGGTTGCCACAGCATTGCAGTAGGGATGTACACACTGACACCCATCGGTAAAAAGCCTGACTATCTGGAGCCCGTTTCAGTAACGGCGAATATGGCTCTGCTCAAGTGGGGCAAAGAGCCATGGATCAGCAAACTCAAAGAAAGAGGCGTGGATTACAAAACCGCTCCGGCTGAAGATTATTCGAATGTTACAATTGAGTTCAAGGATCCTGAAAGCAGGATTCGCAGCATATCTCAGGCGACCAATTCCTGGATGTACGATGCACCCGGCCTGAGACTGCTTATGGAAGCTTTTGGCCCCGGTTATTCTTATACTGTCAACTCTTTACAATCTCCCGCCGGTTTGTTTATCAGTGACGCGGCTGCCGCTGCGGTTGCAGACAGCGAGCTTGCCCTTGAGAAAGCACAGGCAACACGTGGCGCTCTGGTCCTTCAACCGAACGAACCAGATCTGTATGGTTATATAGCTGAATGGCGGGATGCTATCTCGGCATTTGAGCAGGGTAAAAATGCCATGCTTGATTTCGAATACGGCCGGCTTATCACGATGCTTGTTATGGCTGCGTATATGGCACATGAAAAGAAAGCTACTATTGATCTGACGGATTCGGAAGTATTGCAGGAACTCGAAAATTACGTTCCCAAGATCCAGCAGGGTAAGGGGGCTGAAGTCCTTCTCGGCGCCTAAGATTCCAAAAGATATAGATATATACTATGAAATTGATCGTAAGAAAATCTCGATTGAAAGGAACCGTAGCGATTCCAGGCTCTAAATCACACACGATTCGTGCAGTATCGATTGCATCCTTGGCAGGGGGGCAAAGTATCATCCACAATCCGCTGGATTCAAACGATACCCGCTCAGTGGTGGCTTGTTATCGAGCATTAGGAGCAGCAATTGATACCTCCGATCCTAACGCCTGGAAAGTAACGGGTACAGGGGGCAAAATCACCTCACCCAGGGAAATCATCGACGTGGGTAATTCCGGAACAACTCTTCGGATTGCCATGGGATCGGCCGCCTTGACTCCATCCGGCCAGACCACGACTTTTACCGGCGACGAGCAAATACAGACCCGTCCCGTAGGGCCGCTAATCGACTCACTTAACGACTTGGGAGCGAAATGCCTTAGCTTAAATAACAACGGCAAAGTACCCGTTGAGATAACTGGAAAACTGGAAGGTGGAAGAACGACGATAGCCGCATCCACGAGCCAGTATCTATCAAGTTTGCTTTTATGCTCCCCCCTGGCGAGGAAAGATACCCGGATCGACGTTACTTTGCTAAACGAGCCGGGCTACGTGCAAATGACGCTCGATTGGCTTGATAAGCAACAAATAGAATACGAAAATCAGCAGATGAAGACATTCAAAATCAAAGCAAATCAAAGCTACAGGCCTTTTGAAGCTGCTGTTGTCGCTGATTTTTCCAGCGCTACATTTTTTCTTTGTGCAGCCGCATTAGCCGCTGATGAGGTAATCCTGCTCGGACTGGATTTCACGGACAGTCAACCGGACAAAGCCGTTGTTGATTACTTAAAGGCAATGGGTGCTGATATCGTTCTTGAGCAGAATTCGGTAACAGTTAAAGGCGGCCCGCTTAAGGGTACTGAGCTCGATATGAACAAAACTCCGGATGCACTGCCTGCTATGGCGGTTACTGCCTCTTTTGCCGAGGGCACGACAAAGCTGCTGAATGTTCCCCATGCACGTAGCAAGGAAACCGACCGAATCAAGTGCATGGCGGAAGAATTAACGAAAATGAATGTTAAGGTTGAAGAACTGCCGGATGGCCTTATAATAGAAGGCAGTAAAGTGAAGCCCACAGAACTTCACGGCAGGTCAGACCACCGGATTGTGATGGCCTTGTCTCTGGCAGGTTTGAAAATGGACGATGAATGCAGTATTGATACTGCTGAAGCTATGAGTGTCACATTTCCCAATTATGTGGAATTGATGCAAAACATAGGTGCTAATATTGAAGTTGTAGACTAATTGAATAGTGAATAGCATACTCTAACGGGCGATTTTAGGAGAACAAGTAAATGTTAGGTTGTCATATTGGACGTTGTTTTCAGGTCACAGTAGCCGGCGGCTCTTACCAGGAGGGCCTTACCTCGATTCTGCAGGGTGTTCCGCCGGGTCTTTTATTAACTGAACAGGAAATTTATGGTGATTTGCTGCTTAGAAAACCGGGAGCCGATGAATTGAGCAGCCCGCGGAAAGAACCGGACCTGCCGGTTATCTATTCCGGCATTAACGTAGCCGACACCATCGAAAACGCCGGCAATAAAAACCACACGAACGGTACACCACTTTCTATCCTGATTCCTAACCTGGACCGTCATTTCATCCATATCAAGCAGTATCAGGATACAAACCGGACGCCCCGCCCGGGGCATGCATCTTATGCTTCGTTTGCCAAGTACGGCCCTGATGATGATGCTATTGGTGCTGGGATTTTCAGCGGCCGCTATACCTCGACCATTGTCGCCGCCGGATACGTTGCCAAGAAGGTGCTGAAAAAGTGCGGCATAAACGTATTTTCTTATGTAAGAGAAATTGCGGGAGTACGATGTGACGATGTTAATCCCGAGAAGGCTTTGAAATATACAGATGATTACAAAACGATGCGGCGAGACATGGACCCGTTTTATCAGGAGATTTATGTCAAGAACCGTATCACAATGGAGATGAGATTCCTGGAGAAAGCCCGAATATTGGCCGAGATAGAGCGACAGATCGACGAAATCCGGGGCAAGGCACCCCAGATACCCCCTGATGCGATACGGGACAAATACGGTGTGCACCCGATCGTAAACTGCCCTGATATCGACGCAGCACAGGGCATGGTTGATGCCTGTAATAAAATCTCTGCTACGGGTGATTCGGCCGGCGGAGTCGTTGAAGTTGTTGTAACAGGCGTTCCGGCAGGTCTTGGCGAGCCAGTCTTCTATAAGCTCGACGGTGAGCTGGGCCGGATGCTCGGAATTGGTGCTGTAAAGGGCGTCGAGGTCGGAGCAGGCTTTGCCGTTAAAGATATGACCGGCTATGAGAATAACGACCAAATGCATGCCGACGACGGTAAAATTATTTTCGACTCGAACAATGCCGGCGGTATTACCGGCGGCCTTTCTACAGGCCAGCCAATCGTCGTCAAGCTTGCGGTCAAACCGACACCTACAATCGACAAGCCCCAGCATACAATTGATAAGTACACTATGGAGAACAGGGAACTGGCAGCAATCACCAGGCGTGATCCGACGATTGTGGCTCGTATATGGCCGGTAGCCGAAAACTACACAGCGATGGTGATTCTCGATAACCTCATCGCACACTACGGCTACCAAGCCCTGATGGCCAAATAAGCAACTTATCTTAATAAAGTGTATAAATCAAGGGCCTCTCATGTTAATGACATGAGAGGCCCTATGTTTTTAAGATCTTTTATATCGTCAGTCGGCACGGTCCCAGACCGACCAGGCAGTCATATTGCCGAACTGATCACGTGCTCTGACACGGAATAGGAATTTATTATGCTGTCCACCTACCTGGATAGTATAATCAGGAGTAAGTATCCAACCGCTGTCAAAGCCTCTTTCCTCACACTCGAAATAATACTCCACAGGACCACCGCCGGCATCTACAGCAACAACCGCTCTCATCTCTGCCCAATAATCGAATGGATCTTCGGCATTGATATGGACTAATCGAGGCGTGCCGTCGATGCCGTTGACATCCGCCACCATATCCCATTCCATCGGATCGGGATCCGGCGGATCAGTATCCGGAGGTACGAGGGTTGTCGTAAATACTGTTTTTGACCATTCAGTCATGTTACCAAACATATCCCGTGCTCTGACTCTGTATCCGTACTCAGTGTTCGGATCGAGGCCGATAATAGTATAATTCGGATCGGTCTGCCAGCCGCTGTCGTTCGCGTCACCTAATCTATTCTCGAAATAATATTCGACGCCGCTGTCATCATATGCAATTGATGCAGTCATCGTAATTGATGTCGGTGAGTTCGCATCGATGGTCACTATGTTAGGAGCAGGTGCCGGTGGTATCGTGTCAATACCGGCATAGATGATTTCCGACCATCCGGTCACGTTGCCGAATTTATCCCTTGCTCTTACTCTGTAGCCATATCCCTTGTTAATATCAAGGCCTGTATCCGTATATTCCAGGCTACTCTGCCAGCCGCTGTCGTGCCCACTTGGGGTAACACATTCGAAGTAGTACTGGACATCCCGGCTCCATGCATCGAAGGCTTCCTCTGCACGCATGCTGACGGATAACGACAATGTACTCATATAAGGTTCAATATCCCATTCGGCCGGATCCGGAATCGGAGCATTAATATCTGCTACGCCGTTACAGTCGTCTACCAGGAAGGATAAATCATAGTCGTCGATTTCTCCATCCGTCCTGATATCTGCTCCGTCGCACCAGTTATTTTCCTCCGAACAGGGCAGTTCAAGCCATTTTTCAGCAAGTTTTATAAACTCATCAAGATCCAGCTGGTCAATAATACCATCAAAAACAAAATCGGCGAATCTGCATTTGTCCTCGGTATTATAGTGATAGCCCATATCGACTATGCCCTTGTCGCGAATATGGTCTGTGCGGGTCGTATATCCGAGCAAACCGACGTGGCTTGCATAATCACTGCCGCTATCGACACATGGACTGGTTAGTCTCTGACCGATATCCTCATAACTGACACCGGCATGACTGAGATAGTAACGGCCGTTAGGCCCTTCTACAAACAGCGGATCTGTGTTAATATTTCCATCGCTCGATTTCAAGTTGAGTTCACAGTTGACATCGATCCACAAGTTATTCGGCGAGGCCTTGACATTACTGTATTTGACTGTAACCTTACATTTCGGTACAGGCTCGAAACTGGCTCCTACTGCAATCTCCTGGCCTTTCAAACCAAAATTATTCCATAAGATGCTGTCGGTAATAGTGACATCACTCTCATAACCACAGAAAAGAGCACCACCATAACCAGTCCTGTCGGTCTCGCCCACGGCGCCTGAGACCGCGTTTCCTGAGAATGTACAATTAGAAATTGCAGGCATTGCATACCAGTTTATAGAAAGACCGCCACCGTCACGACCAGCGGCGTTATTAATAATAAGGCAGTTACGAATCTCAGATTCGTTTTCACCTCGCAAGTATGCACCGCCACCGGCACCATCAGCACGATTACTGCTGATATTGCAATCCTGGATGATCGCATTCACTGACCAGAAACATAATCCTGCGCCAATCGGAAGCACATCATCGTCATTGGGATCATTGACGTCCGTAATTGCCTGGTTGTTGGTAATAATAGAGCGTTTTATGCTTGTTTCACCACGGACACCTAAGAATCCACCACCGCGAAGCGCCATATTCGAGACGATATTGCAGTCGACGATCATCGTATCCGTATCGCCAACATATATTCCTCCACCGGAATCGGCCTGATTATCGACAAAGTTGCAATCGACAAAGGAGATTAATGCGCTATATTCGGCACACACACCGCCGCCATATCCGACATAGGGATTGAGACTGTGATTCGGATCAGCCGGATCTTCCGTTTCGGAAGCGATATTATCTTCAAATGTACAGCCTGTGAATTTTACTGTTGAATCGGCTGCACAATAGACACCGCCGCCGTAACTCGGTATTTGATATGGTACTATAGGCTCGATTGGTCTGCCTGCAGTACCGAGGATACCGCCTTGTCCACTTATACCACCATACGTACGATTTCCTCTGATTTCACAGTTTTCAAATATGACATTGCTGCCGATATCACAGTACACACCTCCTCCATAACCGGAATACCATCGGTAGTCATTGTTGTAGCCCCAGACTTCCCACAGATGGCCTTCAGTTATAGTTTCATAGGAAACGTTGTTGGGATCAGTTGGAAAATCAATTGCCGGGAATATTATACTACCTTCTCTGCTATACATACCACCGTAGTTAGCATAACCACCTTGATCGTCATAATCACCGCCATCGCCGCCGCTACCGCCCCGTGCTATATTGTCCTCGATTCTGCAGTTTATGAATCGAGGAGTGCTGAATGAACCACAATATGCACCGGCACCGTGTGCGTAGCCGCCCCAACCACCCCGGCCTGCATTATTGTCAGCATCCGCATCCACACCGTCTCCGCCATCGCCAGCGTTTATAATGTTGTTTCTTATTATACAGTTCTTAATAACCGGGCTGGCCATGGATAAAATCCATATTCCAGCACCGTCGAGAGATCCACCATCCACACCGTTAGGAATCTCATCACCCCTGTCACCATCATCACCATCCCCTACATTACCACCGAAGTCCTCAATCGTAAAACCATTTAAGGTAGCATCCGCTGCAAATATGACTCCAATGTATTGGAATTGTGAAATTGTACGGTTGCCGCGAATGATAGTGGCTTCTACGGTGCTCGGATCGTGAGGATCTCTGGAAGTAATATGAACAGCCTTATCGATAACCAGGCTAATTTCTTGATCTCCACCGTAATATACACCGGTATCAACGACAATCGTATCGCCATCCTGGGCAGCGGTGACCGCATCCTGGATTCTCTGATAATCGCCGGGCACAGTGATTATGGCCGGCACAGGCTGCCAGAACTGTACCGTTACATGAGCATCTGCGCCGTTGATTGTTACCGTGTTATTCGAGGCCGTAGAAGTATCGTCGTCGGTTCCGTTCCAGGTCTTAACTTGATAACCCGGATCTGGTGTAGCTATCAAATCTATTGTTTGGCCATCGAAATAAGAACCGCTTGTAGGTTCGACTGAGCCGCGAGGTTCACCATCTGTTTCAATCACTTCCACGGTTAAATTATATTTTTCTGCCTGCTCAAATTCAACTGTTACGTGTCTATCCCCGGTTAAAGTGACCGTGTTCCTCCAGTTGGTTGACCTATCATTATCAGTACCAGTCCATTTCTTAACCTTGTAGCCTTCATCCGGAGTTGCGACTATTGTTATGACATTACTTTCAAAACCTACATAAATTGTTTTGTCATTCGGATCTACAGTACCGTGGTAGGGATCATTCGGATCATTAGGATCTGGTATTACTTCAGCCGTTAGACGATACCCTAAGAGCCCATCTAAATAATGGTAACCGAGGTCTACAATATCAACATCGTTAACGCCATCGGTTCTTGTAGTATAATCACCCAATCCGATGTTGGGATCATTCGCATCAGCACTTCCGGCATCAACGCAGGGACTGTCAATATCCTGACCGGAAGCTATTTGACTCAGGTAATAACCGGCAGCAAAATTCGGATCTGCTGCGATATTGTTAGTATTCGGATCCCACGGTGCATGCGGAGCATTCGGATCCAGCGGGAAAGTAGGATCATTGGGATCCCATCCTTCTACAGAGCAACCTTCCTCGACATAGATTGGTATGTCCAGTAAACCGATATCAAGGGCTCCTTTTGAGACCGTAAAGATATATCGTCCGGGAACCGAACTATACCGGCTGCTATGGATTAAACCGGTAGGATTGCTGTCCAGGAAAGCTCCATTGACACCAGAGCCTTCGAACTCATAATAGGTTCCTGGATTTCCGGTGCCGTGGGAGAAACCGGCACGCGCCGAGAATCCGCCAAATCCATCCTGTCCACCACTGGCATCACCGGTTTCCCAATTGATCGTTCCATAGTTAAACTCGATGTCGAAATCACCCGGTGTGCGATCGGAACGTTCAATAAGGATTAACTGGAAGCTGTTTAGCTTATCCACATGCTGTGCGAAATAACCAACGTTAATCCAATTAACACCAAACGCAAGACGACCGTCGACGACGCCGGGCCCATAAGTGACTATGGCACCTGCTCGTGTGTCAACATCGGCGAAGAAAGGTGCAATCACCGGTGTGCCAAGGTTTGATGTCAACGCAAATGGCGTAAATGTCCACATGGGCGAATCGAAGGTCACATTACCATTGTTATTAACGAAAAGCGTTGAGGTTGTGGAGCCAAAGTAGTTGATATTAAATCCAATATCAACCGAAGCTGTCGAAAGGTCGTCGTTTGCTGCCAGTGAATACTCATTGAATCCTGGTCGCACGACCGGTACAAAATTCGGGTCTATTAAAGTAGCAACTTCTCCGACCCGCAGGTCGATGTCACTATGAGAAATCTTTAGTGTCGAGGGAAGCGGATCTGCCGGATCACCGCTGCCTACGGCAATCTGAGTGCCCCTGCTACCACTGTTGTTCCATATGATAGAATCCCTAACTACAACATCATTGCAGTCATAGGAGACGTATAGACCTCCGCCGAAAGAATATATTCCCGTAAGTGAGTTGTCAGCAATTGTGCAATTGTAGATTTCGATTACGTTCTGCCAATTATTCGATACTCCGCCACCATCTCTACCTGCAGAATTATTGGTAATCAGACAATTCCAGAGCATTATCGGATTATACTCGCTACCGGCAAAATATATACCACCACCTGATGTACTGCTAATATTACCGTTGATTTGGCAATCGGTAATCGACGTTGGCCCGGCAAAGGAATAGATGCCGCCGCCCTGGCCGGTTCCGGACCTGTCCTGATTCTGAATAATCACAAGATTCGGATCATTCGGATTAAAAGCCGGATCGCCCGGGTCTATCGGGATAGGCGGTGCATTCGGATCGTTCGGATCTGGGATGAAGTATTGAGTAGTTGTAACGATATTAATAGCTTCGTTATTATTGATGAAACTACGAGCAATCGTCGTATCGGGACATTCAATACAGAATAATCCGCCGCCGCGAGTAGCAGTATTGTCGGCAATGTTGCAGTCCACAACTTCTGCAACAGAATTTGAGTCAAGATAAAATCCGCCGCCATCCTCTGCCGAGTTCTGCTCAAATAAACTATTTTCCACAGTTATATGACTTTCGGAATTGCAATAAATACCGCCGCCAGCACCGACCGGTGAATCATCCGTGAATGTAATTAGAGTATTCGGATCATTCGGATCCGTAAGAATGCTTGTTGTGACAACTCCAAGTGCATTGTTGCCGGTGAAATTGCAGTCGGTCACTTCTGATTCGCAGTTGATATTATAATAGATACCGCCACCACTATAATTTGCCTCATTATCGATTAACATACAATCATTAAGTGTCGATGCGCTGTTTGAGGCGTGGTAGATACCGCCACCATTCAACTCTGCGCTGTTGTCGACAAAGAAGCAATGGTTAAACACGGCCGCACTGTAACTGCCGGAATAAACGGCGCCGCCCGAGCCGTCAGTGCTGCAGTCTGAAATGCTACAATCTGTAAACACCGGGCTCGTGTTAATGTTAAGATACACACCACCGCCGTTTCCACCACCACCAATATCGGTCAAGGTGTTCGGATCATTCGGATCGAGACTGACCAGGGCTGTAGTTGTAGAGCAGTTGTTGATTGTAACGTTAGTGAACGTTGGGCTGCTGTTGGCATCAACATATATGGCACCACCGCTGCCGTACTCGACCTGGCAGTCGCTTATAGTTACATTCACAATCGTGGGACTGCAGTCAGGACCGATATATATCGCGCCGCCATGTTCAGCAAACAATCCGCCATTGATGATTGTAAATCCATTAATCACTGTGCCGGGACCTTCGCCGTTATTAAAGGTGAAGGCACGCGTAGAGCCTCCGCAATCAATAATAGTTTGGGCAATAATATTGGGATCATCGGGATTCGTGCTGACAAGCTTAATTTCCTTGCCGCGGAAGTCGATGTCACCGTCATAAGTACCGCCGCTAACTACAAGCGTGTCACCGTTTTGTGCACTGTTAACGGCCTGGGAAATGGCAATGTCCTCGCCTGATACCTCGATTTTCTTCGGAAGCCTGAACCTGACTTCATAGACCTGGTTGGAATCCATTATTATGTCAAGTTCATTGGCGTAGGAAATCAATACGCCATTGGCATCATACCATCCCTGGAGATAATAACCTTCATTAGGTGTTGCCGTCAGGGTTAATTCCGCACCTTCATAATACCAACCGGAATTCGGATCAGCCGTTCCGTGAATGCCGGGATCATTCGGATTTTCACGAACAGTTACGGTCAGCTCGTACTTAGCAGCCGCCCGGTCGTAATGGTAACCCATATCAACAATACCAATGTCATTCACGCCGTCGATACGTGTTGTTCTTGTGTCCAGACCGATAACACTCGCGAGGTCGCTGCCGCCGTCGACGCAATTGCTCTCATAAACCTGACCGGTAGCGAACTGGCTCAGATAGTAATCAACGATGAAATTCGGGTCTTCCTCTATGACGTTACGGTTCCACAGAGCATCATCCCAGCCCGGATAGCTGTTCGTTACCGGGGCCTGCCAGTCATTAAGAACGCAATCTTCTTCAATATAGATCGGCGGGCCTGATGGGCTCCTGATTGCCGCAGCAAGATTAACTCTCGGCTTGGTTATCGAGACTTTCGTATCAGTGACCGGATCGCCCGTAGCAATCAGCAAAGCTCTAACCTCCGCAGGTGTCAGATAGCGGCCAATCTTTTCCATTGCCGCACTTTGGATAGAGGCAACGCAGCCTGCCGCGAAGGGGCATGCAGAGGATGTTCCGTTGAAATTCGGAGTATAATCAGTACCGGCATAGCCAAGCGGACCGGCAATGTCGGTTGTATATACAGGATCGGCCGGAGCCAGAATGTCCAGATTCTCATCGGTGTTCGAATAGGGCAATACCATATCGGCAGCATCGTATATAGCGCCTACGGAGATGACGTTGGACATACAAGCCGGCCATGCGATTCCCTGTCCGGCACTAAATTCATTGCCCGCTGCAGCAAGAATGGTTATGCCCAATCCCACTGCCGTATCTGCCAGAGTTGTCATGGCCGGTGAGGCCGCATCTCCTATCGTGGGATCGTCTGTCCATGGCCCACCGCCCCAACTATTGCTTATAACCTTGATCGGATGTGACGGATCATCGTTGCGATGGGTTATGCACCAATCCCATGCCGCGATTTCGTCTTCACGCATGAAGAAGCCAAAGGGGCCTGGAGTCGCTTTAATAGCATAAATTCTGGCGTCATAAGCCACACCCCCGGCATAGAAGCCCGTATAACCTAACGTACCGGCGGCAATACCGGCACAGGCCGTTCCGTGAGCATTACCCACGGGCATCGGATCATTATTATCATCACCCGTATTATAGCCGCCAATGACCTTGGCATTCGGGAAGGTCTGGGTACCGCCCAGCATCGGATGCGTATAGTCAACACCGGTATCGACTATAGCAATGGCAATACCCCTGCCGCTATATGCATGCCGTATGTCCAAAGCGTTCGCCTGTGGCAGAGCCTGTGCCAGCATGACGCGGTCAATTCTAACCGGTTCAATATTTCTGACTAATCTGTGCGCCAGCAGTTTATTGAGACCGGAGCGGCTTACTTCGCCTGAGAATGCTGCCACATTCTGATAACGGTGCTTTATACTGAACTCATCTGCCGTCAACGATGTCAGCACCGAAGCCTGTCGACTGGAAAGTTCGCTTCTGAGTCGTGAGACAGATTGCTGATTATTCCAATTCGTAGTTTGCCGTATAAGCGGCTCAGTCAGCGTTACGATAACTTTGACTTTTTGCTGGCCATCGTTAAACTTTTGATAAATAGTATTACCTTCTATCAATTTACCGCTGCCGCTGCTTTTTGGCCCGCTGACTATTTGTTTCGAACTCAGTCCGGCTGCAGCTATGGCTATTATCGGGTCATCCTGTTCCAGTTCCGATCTCGGGCCAATGTCACTGTAGGAAATCGATATAGTAGATGGTATCGATTCCTTGCCGGTGCCTTTTGCTATCGCCACCTGTGCGCCTTCCGCGCTTCTATTGCCCCAGATGATAGAATCGATCACGGTAACATTGCTGCCGTTAGAGCTGTACAAGCCTCCACCATATCCGGGACCAATTCCAGTGGTCCCGTTAACATAGTTATCAGCAATCGTGCAGTTAGATATTGTGGGAGCAGCGAACCAGTTCGACGAGATTCCGCCGCCGTCAGAGCCGGCCTTGTTCCCGGTTATCAAAGAATTATGCAGCAGGGGAGCAAAATTTAATCCCAGGTCTCTCCCACTATAGTAAATACCACCACCTGAACCGTTAGACTCATTATCAGTGAAGATGCTGTTTGTGATATCCATTGCCGATGACATGCAGTAGTAGCCGCCACCTGAACCGAAGAATGCTAGGTTGGGATCGAAGAGCGGTACATTGGGATCATTCGGATCCGTCGTCGGGTAAATAGGAGTCGTCAACGGTAAAAGAACAGCACGGTTCCTGGTCACTTTGGTTCCGGAGATTGTGCCCGCCGAATCAACCGAGAAAAGACCGCCTCCGTGGTATGCATTGCTGTCTGCGATATTGCAATCGGTAACTAACAAAGTCGAGTAAGTCCAGTAAACACCACCTCCGGCGAAAGCTTCGCTGTTGGTAATATTACAATCGTAAACCTTAGCCTCTGCATTATAGAAATGTAATGCTCCACCTTCACCGAGTACGTTTTGTGGTAAATTTGGATCAACTATACTTGGTATATTCACATCCACTAATGCTTCATTCCGGTTGAACTCAGTCCTGCCGACTTCGGCTGTACCTTCGACAATATATACACCACCGCCGTGATAAGCCGTGTTATCTATAAAGTTACAATCGATAATCGTGGCTGTTGATTTAGACGACCATATACCGCCGCCAACACATGCATTGCTGTCAACAATGGTGCAGTTTGTGAATTTGAGAGAGCAATCATCCTCAAAGGCTATCGCACCGCCGTAGCTGATATAAGGATCATCATTGCCTATAACGGTTCCCGGAGTATTATCCGTGGCAATATAGTCGTTCGACGGATCAGCAGTATTACCAATGAATAAACAATTTTCGAATTCCGGATCGCTGTTTTCACACGCATATACTGCGCCACCTGCATTTTCGATCTTTAACACTCTGTCCGGATGTGGCCACTGATTACCACCAACACCGCAAACACCGCCATAGGTGTGGTTATTCTCGAACGTACAATCAATGAATTTCGGTGAACTCTGATTTTCACAATAAACAGCTCCACCGTAACCACTGTACTTCCAGTATCTGTCCTGGTAAGCATCGTAAGGTGTCCATCCGATGACCTTATCGCCCCATTCCCAGCCGTCCCACCAGACAGCAGCGAAATCTGCTTCCATAGACTCCGACCATTCCCAGCTTCCACCTCTTCCGCCTATAACACCTTGATATCCGACACCGCCATTGCCGCCGTTACCACCGCGGGCGAAACAATCCGTAAATGAGCAGTTTTCAAAAGTCGGATTAGCTTTATACATACAATATACGGCGCCGCCATAAGCTTTTCCTGCCCAACCACCATCATAGCCGACTGGGTGTTGTTGTGTACCATTATCGCCCGGAGCACCGTCACCACCAGTGACCGAACATTCTGAGAAGTTACAATTCCTAATGGTTGGTGAGGCATTAATGATTTGCATTGCTCCACCGTAGAGGGGTAAACCGTCTCCGCCATCATCGGGAGCGGGAGTTGTGTTGATTGTAACTCCAGTATCGCGCTGTGAATTTCTGATGGTAATGCCCTCAATGATTGTATCGGGACCGACATTGTAGATATGAAACCAGTAGTTGTCCAGAATCGTGTTCTGAACTATATATGGATCGTCCGGATTAGAGCCGGTAAGAGTGATTTGTTTATCATGTATTTCAATCATCTCGAACCCATAAAAACGGTCTTGATGACTGGCGGCGGCACTATACTCACCAGGAGGAATGACTACAACGTCACCATCGTTTGCATCATCAATAGCATGCATAATTGACGTGTAATTCGGGTCACTCCCAACTATGATAACCCTTGACTGGTCAAACTCGACACTGACATTTCTGTCCGTATTCATGATAACATAATTAGTGCGCGTTCTTAAGGTATCGGCGATAGTACCATTCCAGCCAGCAACCCTCCAGGTAGATTCCGGTTCGGCAGTAAGAGTTACAAGAGTACCACTAAAATATGTACCACTGGTTGGGCTAATCGTACCATTACCACCTGATACGCTGGCAGTCAAATTATATTGTGGCATCATCGAATGGTCGATAGAGTGATAACCAATGTCAACCTGTCCTAAATCTCCCACTCCATCGATACGAGTAGTAAAATCGGACAGGCCGAGATTTTCTGCCAGGTCGCTGCCGGCATCCACAGCGGGACTATTTACATCCTGTCCCGCAGCAATCTGGCTGAGATAATATTTGCCTAAAGGCCCGGTCATAAACAATGGGTCGGCCTCGATATTAGTTGGGTCGAGTTCGGAACCGCTGGATACATTGACCTGTTGATTTTCAGTATCATAAACTATGTAATTACCGTCCGGGTTGTCGTCGAATACGGAATACTTTACAGTCGTCTTACTAACGTCTTCATCAGCTACTGCACCATTATTGCAGCTCTGGAATATAGAGTCGGTAATTATCCCTGCCGAAGCCCAATCGGAGAATATTGCTCCGCCCATGCTGCCTGTCTGGTTTTCACCGAAGGTGCAGTTTTGAATCTCCGGCTTCGCGAATAAGTTACAGGATATCGCACCACCTTCCTCGGTGGATGAGTTATCGGTCAATAAACAGTTCTTAAGCAAGTGCCTGACGTTTCCACCATAAAAACTAATTGCGCCGCCTGAACCGTTTACTCCATCAGCAATATTATCACTTAAGACACAGTTCTCGACTATCGCTTCCGTATCGGCACAGGCCAGACCACCACCGATGCAGTTGCTATTACCCATTTCGAATATGCCAATGACGCGGGGATCATCGAAGTAATATTGAATATCAAAATCAAGCCCCACTCTATACGAGTTAGATAGGTACAGATCCAAGATGTTTTGTTCGTTTCTTGCATCTATACCACTACCGCCTATGGCCTTATTCCCCTTGATAGCACCTCCTTCTATAGTTACGGTTCCAGCCGTAAGGAACAGACCACCACCGCTTTGTGCGGTATTGTTGATGAAGTAACAATCGGTAAATTTAGCATCGAAATCCTGGAGACGCAGGGCACCGCCATACCCGTACAATCCTTCGGTTGCCTTATTTCCGCCGAAGCTGCATGATTTGAAGTTAAATTTCAAAATTACACGAATTTCGGGCCTATTAGTATTGAAAAATCCTTCTATAGCGCCACCGTTTTCCCCAGCCGCATTGCCGTTGAAGAAGCAATTTGTGAAATCAGCGCTGCTTGTGGTAAGAATAGCACCACCATCGTTATAAGCCGAGTTGCTTGAAAAACCGCTGTTCCTAATGTCCGCTTTGACTCTTTCTGCAATGAAGATTGCGCCTCCGTTAGCTACTTCACCATTTTCCTGGAATGAACAATCATTTACATCCAGAGTACATCCGGATTCGCAATAGACCGCCCCTGCAAAGTTGCCGATAAATTCACAATTCTTAAGAATAACAGTGTTGTTTATTGCCGAATATATAGCACCGCCTCTGGTGTATGTAGAAGTGCCGGAAAAAGTATCATAAACGTAAGCCTTGTTATCGGCGAATGTGATGTTCGTAAAGTTTGCATCGGAACCATCACCAAAGTATGCTGCTCCGCCGGCTATACCGCCACTTGATATCTCGATGCCATCGGCACCAGGCCCTTGAAGAGGATCATGGTCACCGCCCGGACCAACTGTGCCACCAACTCCGGGTATGCCGGTCCTGGCGTTATTGTTTACAAAGTTGCTATCAGTTACGGTTGGGCAGCTCTGGCTATCACTGTAGATTCCACCGCCTATGCCGTCGCCGAATGCCCATCCACCGTAGCCACCACCGCTTGCAAGTCCGCTGTCCGAAGTTCCTCCGTTGCCACCAGTTCCACCCATGCCGCCAAGGGCTGTATTATTGCTTATTACACAATTAGTTATTATAGGGCAACTTCCAGTCAAACAGGCAATAGCACCACCATAACCGTTTCCTGATCCATCACCGCCGTAGCCACCCCACTGACCATCACTGCTACTTTGAATATTAGTTGGATCTGGTTCTGTTGGTGACAAATAATACCACTCATCCGGATAATCAGATGCCCCATAGGGATACCATTGGCCATTGGCACCATCGCCGCCGTGGGCGCCGGTAACCGTGCAGTCGGTTATTATGCAGTTTTCAATCGTCGGGGAGCTTCCGTTCTCACACAGAATACCACCACCATAAGCATCACCAACAATGGATGCTCCTTCTTCTGCTCTTGGGGGAGTTTGATTGGGATCGGGATTGTTATCCGGCTCAAGAGTGTAGTTGATGGGCGTAAGTACTCCGACTCGACCAAAAGCTCCGTTGCCGCCGTTGATGTAACCGTTCCTGATAGTGAATCCGATTACCTTGGTATTGTAATCTTCGCCGCTGTGGAAGTGGAAAGCACGAGTATTGGAGAGCCGGGCACCCTGACAGTCAATAATCGTGTTGGCTATAACATCCGGATCATCCGGATCGGTTGACATCAAAGTGATACTCTTGCCCTGGAAGTCAATACCGTTCGGATTGGTAACGTTGTGAATACCACGATCGACAATAATTCTCGTACCTCGCTCATCGGCCGCCTGTACGGCTTGTTCTATTGATAAATACTCGGATGGAACCTTCAAGATGCGAATAACGTCCGGCTCAAACTCAACGCGAACCATTTCGCTGCCATTGACCGTCAATGTATTGATATTGGTATTCCATGCCGGGTCCTTGTCGGTTCCAGTCCAGCTCTTTACTCGGTAACCTTCATCGGGCGTTGCCGTAAATCTGATTATATTGCCACGACATGTATTGAATGTATACGTATATGTCTTGTTGTCGGGATCATATAATGTTTTACTCGGTTCGATTGTATTTGAATCCACATGGACAGTTCCCTGACCAACCACGACAAGAGTTAATTCCTGCGGTGGCCCACATACTATTGTATGGTAACCCATATCCACAATGCCGGTATCGGCAATAAGGTCGGTCCTTGTAGTATAATTATCCATACCCAGATTGACCGCAGTGTCGCTGCCGGAATCCACGCACGGGCTGTCTGCATCCTGTCCCGCATCAATCTGACTAAGGAAGTACCGCTGGACAAAGAGCGGATCGGCATCGATATTGCCTTCGAGCCACTTAAGAGTGCGACCCGGTTCGACATGAATAGCTTCGGCTGCCCGGCCGCCCTGAATGTCGCTGTATGAAACTGTTAGCGTAGCAGGTCTTTCGAGATAAATCGGTTCGTTATCACTTCCGATTGCAATCTGATTGCCGATAACACCTCTGTTGTTCCATAATATACTGTCGATAAGAGTCGTTTTTGATTCGTAGGTACACGATAAACCGCCGCCTTTTCCACGACCGGAATCATCAATATCGATTGACTGATTATTTTCGATTGTGCAATTTGCTATTGTCGGCTCAACGAACCAGTTGGCGACAATACCACCGCCTTCTATAGAAGCGGTGTTATTTCTAATCAGACAGTTGTTAAGTAACGGCGCAGATGGATCTCCGCCCAGATACACACCGCCACCGGAGCCGGAAGCCGAATTGTCCGTTATGATGCAGTCTTCGATCCTCGCATCGGATGACCAGCACATAATGCCGCCGCCGCCGCCGTACAAAACGTCACCGAAAATAGTGCCGAAAACAGGTAGAGGTGCAAAAACGTTAGGATCGATCACAAGTTCATCATCGGCATCATTATTCACAATCATGCAGCCGATAATCTTGGGCGCACCTCTGCTAAAGAATAAGCCGCCGCCGGCATCAGCCGTATTATCGTCGAATTTACTATAAGAAACCTGTACTTCGGTATCTTCACCGTGCCAGTACATACCCCCGCCGAATCCAGCCAGGTTGCGGTAAAATTCAGTGTCTTCGACCTTAATCGTGCTGTTATTGTACCAGGCGAATTCGTCTATATCATCGTCTTCGTTCGGATCAATGGATACACCGCCGCCGTAAATTCCACCGCCATAGCCTAAAGCTACATTATTGCTAAATCTACTGTCGTCGATATCCAGCGTTGAATCGCTCGTAATAAAAATCCCGGCGCCGTCACGTGATGCGGCATTTCCGGAATATTCGCTCTCTTTTACCTCGATCGTACAGTCTGGTTCATAGAACTGACCGGCTCCATAGCGTGCCCGGTTGCCGAGGAAATCTGATTCAATAAACGCTACTGTTGCTCCTTCTGAATAAAATTCTCCGCCGCCGTCATGTTGTTCCGAGACATTGTAGGCTATTATGCAGTTGGTCATTTTCACTTTGACGCCGGCTTCGTAGTAATTTCCGCCGCCGAAAGTCGTAACCGAACTCGGATCCGACGACGAACCTGGTGCACCGGGCGCTCCCGGGGCACCGTCCGTACCTGCTGCACCACCCGTTCCGGGTTGAGACGTGTTCGGATCGCCTCCTTGGTTTGGATCAAAAGGATCGGGTCGGGAAATTGTAGTAGTCGCGCTATTGGCAATTAAGGTATCCGACATTTCGACCTGGCAGTTCTCTCCGAAATATATTGCACCTGCCCATGTTCGAGCACCGTCGGGGCTCGCGTTACCACCATCTCCACCAGTACCACCGTCACCACCAGGAGCTACTGTACCAGAGTTATCCGTACCGTCTGCTCCATCAGGCGTGCCGCCGGCACCACCGGTAGCACCTTCTCCACCTTCTGCACCTCCAGTTCCGCCGACACCACCGATGCCCCCGCGACTGCCTATTCCCTGGTTAGTCGTACAGTTAAGGATGGTACAATATCGTATTGTCGGACGACAATCAGGACCGAAATATATCGCACCGCCTAAAGCTTCGGCTCCCAAACCGCCGTCTCCACCGACTCCACCGTTACCGCCTTTGCCGCCCGGGCCGCCGGCGCCTCCAGCACCACCATTACCGCCCGTACCGGTGACTCCATCATTATAGCCCTCCTGGCCGTTCTGACCATCCTGACCCGGCTGTCCATCCTGGCCACTCTGGCCGTCCTGGCCATCCTGGCCCCGGCCGCCGTAACCGCCGTTTCCGCCGATTGCGTAGCAATCGATTACCGTACAATGCAGGATAAGCGGAGCACAGTTGGCGTCAAAGTACATCGCGCCGCCGTAGCCTAAGCCGCCGTCGCCGCCCTTGAAGCCGTCCATACCATCCAGACCATCTAAGCCGGGTTCGCCGTCCAGACCGACCGCGCCATCCTGTCCGTCCATACCATCTACTATCGTAGGTATGTCAGGATTATTCGGATCCCATTCCACGACGTTGTTCGGATCGTATGAGTCGGGATCGTTAGGATCAATAACAGGATGATCAGGATACGGAGCATTGGGCTCCAGCGGTTCCAATGGATCCGGTGCCGGGGGTGGGGCAGGATAAATAAAAGATGCATCCTCACCGTTCTGCCCCCAGGCAGTGGTGTTTCTGATAATTAGGTTAGAAAGTGTCGGACTGGCTCCATTAAGGCAGGTGATTGCTCCGCCGAAAGCATTAGCACCGTTGCCGCCTGTACCGCCGGTATTCGGGGGAGTATTGGGATCATTAACTGCCGAACCATTAATAATTGTAAAGCCATCAAGGACCGAATCGCGTCCTTCGCCGCTTTGGAACGTGAATGCATTTGATCGAAATGCGCAATCAATGATTGTTGCAGCCACAGTGGCCGGGTCGTCCGGATGCTCGCTGGCAATAGTAATAGCCTTGCCCTGGAAATCGTAACCGCCGGGATATGTACCTGCCGAGACAATTACTTTGTCGCCGTGGTCGTAAGCAGCATTAATGGCATCACTAATCGTTGGATATTGTCCCGGTACGCTCAAACTCTTCGGCTGCCGGAACTTGACGGTGACTACCTTGTCGGAATCTATTGTCACGGTATTTTCAGTGGACCAGGAAGTATCGTCGTCTGTTCCTGTCCATTTGTCGATACCATAAGTTGTGTCGGGCCTAGCGATTAACTTTACGACTGTACCTTCGGGATAATATGCACCTCTTCCGACGCTGGGTTCAATTCTCCCGTGACCACCTTCAACTCTGGTGGTTAATAGATGCAAGGGAATTAGTTCGAATTCAATAGAGATGTTAGTATCAGCGATCATCGTTATCGTTTTTTCCGGTTCTAACGATGAATCATCTTCGGTTCCCGTCCAGGACTTGATACGATAGCCTTCGTTGGGATCTGCTTTAAGCTGAACCACTTCATATTGATGATAAGTGCCGCTGCCGGGCTCAACACTGCCGTCGCCGGTTACTGTTATATTCAACTGGAGCATTTTTGCCGGTATGGCATGGTAATGAAAGCCCATATCTGCTGTTCCGGCGTCAATTTCACCATCTGTCCTTGTAGTATATGTATTCAATTGAAGATTGGGATCAGTATCTGGGTCACCAAGATCGATACCGACACTATCGGCAAGCTGTCCGGCTGCCTTCTGGCTAAGATAATAATCACCAAGGGGGCCGGTCACAAACGTAGGCATTATATGAATGTTACCTATTCCACGATCATCATCCTCAATGCAGGAATAAGTAGCCGAGCAATTAAACAAATCATCCCCGTTACCCCAAAGGATACAGTTTGAGATCACCGGAGAAGAATCATCAGAGGCAAAGATACCGCCGTCTTTCGGGGCGTTCGGATCGTCAACGATAATTGTGCAGTTTGTGATAACCGGCGATGAATTCTGAAGGTCGATTCCACCACCTTCGTAAACGGCTGCATTATTCGCGATTAAACAATTGAAAATAACAGGATTGGAATTATAGCAGGCTATACCGCCACCGACGTTGTCTGTGAAATTGTTGCTGATTACGCAGCTTTCAATCGTCGGGGAAGAATCCTCGATATTGATACCTCCTCCGATGGCTGTGCTTCCCGAGGTCTGGTTGCCGGTGATTGTGCAGTTTTTAATTACAGGCGAACTGCCGTTGGTGCAATCGATGCCGGCGCCGTAATATTTAGCAATATTATTGGATATAATACAGTCTGTTATCGTCGGCGATGCTCCATTACACGTGATTCCACCGCCGTAATTTGTATCGCCCCGGCTGATTGTTAAACCTTTGAGTATAGTATTCGGTCCCTCATTATTTGCGAACGTTACTGTAGAATCGTCACTCAACATGCCTAAAATAACAGTATTCTCAGGACTTATATTCGCATCAGCCGGTTCGTTTATATCGCCGCTGCGAAGTGTTATGGCCTTACCATTGAAGTTGATTCCTTCGAAGAAAAGGCGGTTGGCTTCGGCAATCAATTCATCGCCGTTTTCGGCCTCATCAATCGCCCTCTGGATCGTATCGTATAAATGTCCTGGATCCTTGGCATTGATTACCTTACCGGGTTTTCCCTGTGGGATTAACGTTAAAGCATTATAAAGATTAACGCGTCCACCGGATACACATCGCTTTGGCATGGTTAAAACCGGATCGACGGTTTTCAGTAGAAGTCCCTTGATAACCTCTTTTGGCAGGGCCGGGTAATGCGACCATACCAGGGCTGCGGCACCGGAAATATAACCCGTGGCCTGTGATGTACCATGAGATTGATGAGATGTCCAGCTAAGCATATCATAGTTGGTAGATATGCCGTAAACGGTCATTGCTAAATTTCCAATCGTCGGTGTGGTACTCACTATGTCTGTGCCGGGTGCGGCGATGTCAACCGAAGTCGCTCCGAAATTGGAGAAACCAGACATCATATCATTCGCATCCGTTGACATTACGGAAATGATATTGTCAAGTTCGTAACTTGCAGGATAAACAGGAGTTTCGTCATTATCGCTACCGAAATCGTTACCTGCCCCGGCAACAAAAAGCAATCCGGCTTCGCCGGCCTTTTCGATCGTTTCTTTGAGGGCCTGTGAATCGTATTCCCCGCCCGATGAAAAGTTGATAATATCCGCGCCATTATCAATTGCATATTGTACAGCTTCAACCGCATCGCTGGCAAAGCTTTCAGGTACAACATTGAAATCATCCGCATATATCTTCAGGGCCATTAATTTGACGTTCCAGCATACACCTGCAACACCCTGGCCGTTATTGCCAACAGCACCGATGATTCCCGCAACGTGTGTGCCGTGAAACCATGCATCCTGAGGATCGCCATTGCCGTCACCGGGTCTTGCCGCACTGGTACCGGCGAAATCGTAGCCATAAATATCATCTATATATCCATTATTATCATCGTCAACGCCGGGTACGCCGGTATACTCGGCGGCGTTTACCCACATATTAGCAATCAGGTCGGGGTGCCTATAGTCGATACCCGAGTCGATAACGGCCACAACAATATCTGAGCTTCCGGTTGTAATATCCCATGCCTCAGGAGCATCAATGTCTGCATCTTCCGTGCCGCCTGTCTGCCCTGTGTTCTCCAATCCCCACAAATCAGGGAAAAAGGGATCGTTCGGAACAACACACGGTCTGAATTTATAATTAGGTTCGGCATAAATAACATTTGCCGACTGGAGGAATTTGATTCCGGCATCCAGAACGTTCGTACCTGCCGGCAGCTTTACAACGACCAGTCCGGGCGCAATGATATCGTATTCAGTGTCCACTACGGCACCGGCAACAATAAAATCGGAGATACTGCTCCTTATAGCACGGCGTGTTAATGGACCCATCAGCGCCGGCCCTTCCGGAAGCTGAGAGCCTGCGTCCGGATCGGCAAAGCGCACAATCAATTCGTCTTGTTTATAAGGTGTAGAAGCATCGTGTAGTGGACTGGGAACGCCGGACCATTGAATATCCATTGCCGCCGAAAAACCAGATAAAAAAAACAAAACGAATAAGCTAATCAGAAATTGTCGTTTCATACCGTATGTCTGTTCTATAAAAATTTGTTTTTTCTGAAACATTTAATCGCCTTAGAGATTCAAACATGCTAAGACGTCACAATTACGTTTCACAAGAATGTGGGAGCTATCGTTAAGAACCCCTCCGACACTCCAAAGTCTATATCTCACCTTCCATTGCGGCAATTGCATCAGCTTCCCGCTCTTCCTGAAGCAAGATCGTCGGTTTGACCAGTATCAATAATATCATTTGGTCTCTAACCAGGCTTCGGTTGCCGAACAGCCTTCCAATGATAGGTATCTTGCTTAATATCGGCACACCCGATTCCTTTTCAACTTCCGCAGATATTCTCTGACCGCCCAATAATAAAGTCCCACTATCGGGCACACTTACACGTGTCATGAGCGAAGATATTTCTGTCTCAGGGGTTTGCACTTCCCATGTCTGAACTATTTCTTCTCCCGTAGTACCGATGATGGGCGCTTGAAGCTCAGTTGTATTAATCCCAAGAAATTCGTTCTGAGTTGTGATGATATTGAGCAACACATTCTTCTTGTCTTTGGTGATAATCGGTGTAATACTCAGAGCGCTTCCAATCTGTACCGGCAAATATATCGGCTGGAGACCCCCGCCCGTCTGGGTTGTACCGGTCACCACGCCTGTTTGAGTGACGCCGGACGCCTGAACAGGAGGCAGTGGGAAAATCACCGTTCTGTTAATATTGAAGTTGGCAGATTCACCGCTCAAAACAGTAGCTACCGGAGCGGTTAATCCCTTTGCGTCTCTGTGTGCCTGAGTTGCTCGTATTAAGAACGCAACCTGCAGGTCATCCAGTATTGAACCATACCCGCCTGCAATGTTCGCAGCCGCTGCGCCGACACCACCAATACTCAAAGGAACCTGTGTAGGCGAAGGCTGAGTCATAAAGGCAGAGTCCTGCTCGAAAGTAACCTGGCCCCACTTGCCTCCGAGGTTATATGAAAAATCTACATCAACACCGATGTCTTCGAGGAAATTTTCACTTACGACCAGGAATCTTGCCTCGATTGAGACCTGGTGACCAAGTGACTTCCTTAGCGAGTTAAGCAGATTTTCGACTTCTCTATGGACTTCATGTGTATTATAAACAGCAAGTTTTTTCGGCGCCTGGGTTGGATAAGGTGTTATAGTCCCTTCTCCTGTATCACTAAGATCAAACCAGCTTTCCGGATCAATACTCTCCTGAATAAGCTGCACCAAACTTTGCGACTGGAATATTCCGCCTTGACCGCCCATCATTCCACCGCCATACATGCCGCCGCCCATGCCGCCCATCATGCCGCCGCCCATGCCGCCCATG
>Ga0209536_100002093_pt1 | contig 32493 bp, 27 predicted proteins | sample DeeMarSeWOR28_12_FD_187461 | JGI IMG/M metagenome (GOLD analysis project Ga0209536, IMG submission 187461) | Marine sediment microbial communities from White Oak River estuary, North Carolina - WOR-2-8_12 (SPAdes) (version 2) | ecosystem: Environmental > Aquatic > Marine > Intertidal zone >... | reverse complement strand
TGCATGGGATTGTTTGCCTTGTCATCTTTCATGGCGGTACGGCGGACCAAGGAGATTGGTATTCGCAAAGCGCTGGGCGCTTCTTCGAAAACGATCTTCATCATGCTCTCCAGGGAATTTATTAAGTGGATACTCCTTTCTGCATTGATCGCCAGTCCGATTGCCTGGTTTGCTATGAACACATGGCTGCAGACCTTTGCCTATCGGATCAAGCTAGGCCCAGGAGTTTTCATTTTCGCAACCATCATGGCGTTGGCCATTGGATTGATCACCGTCGGCTGGCAGGCGCTGAAATCGGCCATGGCAAATCCTGTAAATGCTTTGCGGTATGAGTAGAATAAAATTACTCCCCTGCCGGCAAGCAAGCTTCATTGGAGGGGCTAATTATATAAAGAATTTATTCTGATACTTAAGAATACTTGCTAAAAATAAATGTTAGGTACAGTAAGTTATCTCATCATAAGTTCCGAGAAGTTTCGAATATAGTTAGGCGATGAATAACCTCCTTATGTACCAATTGAAGCTCCGCTTTTGGAGATCATTAAGATTGATAAATAATTAAAAAAGTTAGTAAAAGATTCAATATTCATATAATAATTAATAATTACTTATTTCCAATTACAAACCCTAAATAAACTAACCATGAAAAAACCAGTATTAATCGTATTGATTGCATTATTAATCCCAACATTTCTTCTGGCACAAGAGGAACCAACACCAAAAAAGTATGATAATCCAGAGTGGTATAGGATCGTCCATACCAAATTTAAAACTGGGAAAAGAGGTGAATATCTTAAGTTAGTTGAGGACCATTTTAGACCAGTTGCTGAAAAACTTGGCAGAAGTGGCCCCACTACATATATACCTATTAGCGGTGAATGGGATTTGATTCAGATTTTTAAACTTCCTGAAGGAATGTCAGGCTACGAATGGGAAACATCTCCGCGGGGGATTGAATGGAATAAAGAGCTTATAAAACAATCAGGAGGAAAAGAAAAGGCTGACGAAATTAGAGCGCAGATTCAAAATTGTATACTTGAAAATAAAGTTGAAATAATTAGAAAGAAAGTTTGGTAAAATCGAGAAAATTGGAGCCCCTCTTTTTGGGGCTTTTTTTTATACGCAATATTGACAATTAATCACCAGCTTATTTTTTGGTAATCCCTATTCTACAGAGTAGCGAATGAGATGTCTATCCGTAAACTAAATCTTCTTAACCTGTGATCGTAATCAACTCACATACCCGCACGTCGTACATCAACTGTTATTAGGTATCCTCGTACCATCAAAAAATAAATATTCTCCTCAGGGAGGGGCCTTCTAAAAATGAAATTAATTGTAGTATGGTATTTGAGAAACTTATTGTTCCAAAATGAAACGTCCGGTTGTTTCAAGGTGAAACAATTGCTAACTTCAGCATCAGACAGAAACCAAGCGGTTGACTGAACACCAGCGACTTATGAATTCAGGCATATGAATTGTCGTATAACCATGGAACTTTTGAACCATTGAACTTTATTATTAACCATGCTACGAAACTTTATCATCACCTCGCTGCGCATTCTCTGGCGGAATAAACTCGTCTCGGCGATCAATATCCTTAGTCTCTCGATCGGGATCACCGCGTTTATCCTAATCGTGCTGTACGTACACCACGAGACCAGCTACGACAAGTTCAACAAAAACTACGACCGGATCTACCGGCTGGAAGTGGATGATTACGCACAAGCTCCACATCAAGTGGCTATTTTAGCAAAAGAGCGGATTCCCGAGATTGATGAAATCACTCAAATAGGCCTGCCCAATTACATTAGAACATTTAATCTTATTAATGCTGAACAGGATAATCAAGGCAATAATCAGGTAATTCGTACGCATAGAATCTTTGCAGATAGCTCCATCTTCAACGTTTTTACATTGCCATTTGTAAAAGGCAATCCAAAGTTCGCGCTGAATGAGCCCTACTCCGCGGTGTTGACAGAAAGTACGGCTAAAAAGCTATTTGGTGATAAAGATCCGATCGGTGAAACTGTGGTGTGGGATCATTTAAGGCGCCCAGATGGTCAGTATCGGGTGACCGGAGTGATCCGTGATGTTCCCAGGTCACATCTGGACGTTGACGTTTTGTTTTCATTTCGGGATTCAACTCGGTGGTTTGGTGGTACTTATCTGGTTTTGTCAAATCACGCAGATCCAGCTGCGGTTGCTGAAAAGATCAACGACATGCTACCGGAAATCAATCATTCCAGGGCAATTGGTACTGAATATCAGCAATTCTACCTCCGGCCATTAAAGGATCTTTACCTGAACACAACAGCAACAAAAAGGCTGTATGGAAAACAGGGCAATGGGAAATTGTTATGGTCTTTCATGGCTATTGCCGTATTCATCCTCTTATTGGCTATCATTAATTATGTAAACCTGACAACGGCCCGATCCATCCTGCGTTCCAAGGAGGTGATCCTGAAAAAGGTGATGGGTTCCGGAAAAGCATTACTCCGACTACAATTCATCACTGAATCCATCCTGATCACCTTCATTTCATTTTTACTTGCATTCACAGCTTTGCAACTGTTACTCCCGAAATTCAACCAGCTGGCCACGGTACACATCAGCTTACTGGAATACAACACATCGTTCTATTGGATGCTGCTGTTTTCTGCCATTATTTTAATGGGTATAGTGTCAGGCATTTACCCTGCAATCATGCTGACATCATTTCGCTCGGTGGCCAATGTAAAAGGGCAGTCTTTCAGTGGAGCTCGAGGCATCTTGTTCAGAAGGTTACTGCTCACCTTCCAGTTCTCCATCTCCATCCTCCTCATTATCGGGATCATCACGAATCTACGGCAGCTGCAGTTTGCGCGCAATGCCAATCCGGGATTCGACAAGGAACAGGTTGTTCTGATCAAAAGACCCGGAAATTTCGATGAAGAGTTTTTGTTCAAGAAAACGTTTAGAGAACGAATGTTGCAGCACGCTGGAATTGTAAAAGTTACCTCTTCTTCGAGTGAGCCCCTTGGAGACCACCCGGAGGCGAGATTTGAAATAGACGGAGTAGCACATAACTTTCGATTAAAAGTAATCGATCCTGATTACGTAGATGTAATGGGATTAGAGATTATTGAAGGTAGAAATCTCTCCTGGGACCGTTTAGCTGACAGCTACCAGCTGGAGGATGGCAGTCAGTCCGACGAATTTTCCATACTCATCAATGAAACAGCTGCCCGTGAATACTGGTCGGAATCGCCTGCGGGTAAGATCATCAATATAGAACGACGTGGTGGATTTGAGCTAAAAGGAAAGGCTCAGATCATAGGGATCATCAAAGATGTGCATTATCGATCGATGCATCACAAAGTGGAGCCCATGGTTTTTACGTGGAGGGGAAGAAGCTGGGGTTGGATAAGCATCAAGATCTCTCCTACCAATATTCCCGAAACGATCAAGTTCATTGAAAAGGAATGGAAAAATATATATGGCGAAGAACCATTTTTGTACTCCTTCCTTGATGACACCTTTGAACAACAATATACAAGTGACGAGCGCGCTGCAACCATCATTGGGTACTTTACGGTGATAGCTATCGTTATCGCCTGCATGGGCCTGTTTGCGCTGTCGTCATTTATGGCGGTCCGACGAACCAAGGAGATCGGTATCCGCAAAGCGCTGGGGGCATCGTCAAAGACAATATTTGTTATGCTTTCCAGGGAGTACATCAAGTGGATTCTATTGTCGGCACTGATCGCCAGTCCGATTGCCTGGTACGCCATGAACAAATGGCTGGAGACCTTTGCATACCACATAAAGCTAGGGCCATGGGTGTCTATTCTTGCCGCTTTCATAGCTCTGGCCATTGGCTTGATCACTGTAGGCTGGCAAGCGCTGAGGTCGGCCGTGGCAAATCCGGTAAATGCCTTAAGATATGAATAAAAAAATACTAAAATTTGGGTTAAACATGATTTAGCTGTAAAGGGTAAGTAGAACTTGATTCTTCTTACCCTACAGTTAAGTTCAATTTACAGTTGTTTTTTATGATAGTACTCAAGCCAAAAGATTATTTTACTAGAAGCCTGAACATTCTGCCGCATCTGAAGAAGATGTCATGTTAATAGATTTTAGCACCGAAAAAAAGTTGGTAAGCTGATGAAAAATATCAATAAAGGAATGGAATAACTTTGCTCACAACCTAGCACTACCAACCACAAAAAATGCCACAATTTCTTGTGGCATTTTTATTTTTGTTATTCAGAATAATTATCGTACCATTTTTTCCAATATGGCAATTTTTACCTCTCTCATATCCCTGGATTGTATGCCTTCCTGAACAGCCAGTTGCGTAAGTCCATCCATTTCACCAGGCCCTCCTTCCATGGAAGCTGATAACTGAGCTACATCCCTATACATATTCACCGTAATGTGGGTCCCATAAACATCCGTACCAGCTGGTAAAATAGCCCGCAACAATCCCCAATTTCCTTTTTGTCCATTATTTACCATGTCCTGGTGCCATGGTTTAAATACTTCATTTTCTGCTTTTTCATAGTTATCATTTAGCGCTTTCATTACGTCGATGGTGGCCACCGTCCCTACTTGCATTTGAAAATCACCTTCTGTCCACGCAATTTGTTTCAGATATACCTGGTGTGCAAGGTCTCGTGATTTTGTTGTTTTATCAATCATGGCATTCATTTCCTTTTCAGTCATATTGGGATTGGCTTTTTTTGTATAATTCATAATGTCATCCATTGTTACTGGTTGCATCATGTCTTCCAGGGTAGCAAACAGTGTAACTGTCAGATATTGAGATCCCTGTTCTGTTCCGGCAGGTGTAAGCGACCAGAGATCCCAGCCCATTATTTTTTTATCTGCGACACGTTGCTTGTGAATTCCTGACCAAAATTCTTCCACATCCAGATAATCAGTCCCATTTTCATCACTGACTTTCATGAACTCAAATAGTAGATAAAATTCCCGATTTAGATCTTGTGCAAAGGCACTTATGGTCAGCATCATGACCATACTAAGGGTTAGTAGTTTTTTCATGGTTTATAGTTTTGTGGTTTAATAATCTTTTAAAGTATGAATTTTATTTAGAAAATAAAAGGGAAGAGATTATACTGATCAATAACCAAAAAAATCAAGGTATCCCTCAAAAGCGATAAAAAATATGTATACAGAAAAAATCAGGGTAATGGCCAATCCTGCATTTAACCAGAATCCAATGGTATCATTACCCATTACTTTTCTACTGTTCAGCAAGATTAACAGAAATATAATAAGCAAGGGCATCATCAATGGACTGAATGCCTGAGAGGCGATCATGATAATTATCGGTTTGCCTCCAAACATGGGAATGAAAAGTCCGGAGAGTGTTACAATAATTACCAGTACGCGAAGGAGTTTACCTGTTAAATCCCTGGAAGTGCCACGATAGTCGCATATCAACCAGGGTAGGAGCAACATATTGGGAAAAATGGAACTAAGGCCAGCCGCTATAATGCCTGAAACAAAAACTGCAATGGCGAACCTGCCAGCCAGTGGTTCCAAGGTATTTACCATTTCGATAGCATTATCCACGTTTATACCTTGAACGTGCAAAGTGCCCGCTGCACTTGCCATTATCGCAGCACTTACGACAAATAATACTGTTGCAGAAATTATTGAATCCCGTCGTTCTATTGGAAGATCAACTTTTCTCCATCCTTTCTCTGCCACTAAACTACTTCTCGATACCAATACCACTGCAGCCATGGTAGTTCCGACCATTCCCGCTATAATCAGATGTGGCTTTCCAGAGGAAGGTATCCTGGGTATCATTCCACGAAATATTTCGCCTGGATCATGAATGATCATAAAATTGGTGAGGATAAATGCAAGGCCCATCACCCCCACCATTAAGGAAACAAATCGAATAAAGAGCTGATGCCTTCCCGTCCAAAATAGTAGAAGGAGAAAAGATAGAAATACTATGGATATCCACATCATTGAAAATCCATCATTATCCGTTGTTAATAGCTTTGACCACTCCTGTATTACCTCGGCTACTACTGCCATCACTCCCATAATGGAAGATATAACAGTTACCATCAATCCGGCAATGATAAAAATAGCCGCAAACCAGCTGATATGGTTTTTGATATTAAACATGATGGTCTTGCCAGTGATAATTGTCAAACGACTTATGGCAACAAGTAAGATAAATGTAAATAAACATGACAGGAACAACGCCCAGGTAAACGACATGCCATACCTCGCCCCGGAAACCACCATGGAAGTTACACTACCTGTACCAATGACATAACCCACTATAAAAAGGCCGGGAATAATCGAAGCAATAAATTGTTTGAATTTTTGAAAAGACCTCATGCTGACTCAAATATCCAAATTCAATCAAGTTTTAAAAATTTTGAGTGTGTTTTTTCTTTAAGCTGAGCATAAAATCTACCTGCTAAAAACTAATGATCACTGTGATTCTCGGACTAATTAAAACTTATAGATTTCAATTTCTATCAGAAAATTTGTAAATTCTGGAAACAAAACTGCACAATTATGAAAAAACTATTTTTAAACCTGGCTTTCTTAAGTATAATAGGTTCGCTCTTCATCTTTTTGTCAAATTGCAGCGAAGATAAAGAATCTTCTTCCCAAATCGTCGGTATTTGGAATGTTACGAGTATAGATTATGATGCTTTTGTTGGTGGTGTTGCTGGCATGACTGTGGAAGATTACTACCTCAATGAATTAGGATTATCACAACAACTCACAGATATTGCCATGGCAATGTTCGATGACGAAGTAAGATCCTACCTGGAAAGTACTATGATCGAATTTGAAGCTGATTACTGGTATTGGACCAATATTGGAGATCCGGCGGGTGATGAAGGTACATGGAGTATTAATGACAGTGAGACCACGATCATCCTGGATGAGGGGACCATTTGGGAAACCCCTGTTACGGTTAACTCACTCTCAAGCACTTCACTAAATATATCGTTTATTATGGTGGAAGATATCGATCTTGATGATGATGCTGAGACTGACGATGAAGAAGTGACGTTTGATATTACCATGTCACTTACGAAACAATAATGAATAAAGGGTCATGGTGAAAATTCCTTCATGAGGTTTTCTAGTCGGGGAACAAGGATTTATCCAGGCCAGGTACAATTTTAAGGGCATTTTTGTAGTACACCTTTTTTAATACTTCATCGGGCAGGTCCAGTCCATACATCGCCCAGAAGGCATGGTATTTTTTATGGTAAGGGAAATATTCATCGGCAGTTTCCAATACCCTGAAATAGGTCGGAAATTCGTCTGGCACCCAGCTGTCTTTTCCAAAAAGTATCCTGTCCTGGTATTTCACAAAAAAATCATGCGCAAATCGGGGTTGCCTCCCAAGCTCAGCAATGACAGCGGCAATTCCTACATACATATTGGGCATCTCATCCAACAATTCTCCGAGTTTTTTAAGATCATTCGCATACCAGCCCATATGCGCATTGATAAAGGTTGTCTTCGGATGTTTCCTGAATAGATTATGCTGTTCATCGATAATTTGTTGCCAGGGTGCGGGATCAGTATCGGAGCGCTTCCTGCCAGGCCGTGTTTTGAGCTCCAGCCATCGCTCATTATTTGCATCCATGGGATCCCAGAATTGTTTGGGATCTGCCGCGTGGATCAAAACCGGGATGCCTAACTCTGCACATTTATCCCAGACAGGATCCAATCTTGGATCATCTATGGTTAGCCTTTTGCCATTGATATCGGTATTTCGTAAGCCAAGACTTTTGTAAATCTTTAATCCTTTTGCCCCGTTTTTTACATCATCTTCCAATTGCCGGGCTGCATTATCTCCCCAGTCTTCCCTTCCTACTCCATCAAATTCAACATTTGCAAAAACTCCAAATCGATTCGGATAGTGTTCATTTACATTCGCGATTGCCCCTTTCAATCGCTCTCCGGAGCCCCCACTGAGATTGATCATAATTCCCATATTCATGGCATCCATATCTCGAATTAATCCGGAAAGATCCTGCTCTGCCATGCGAAACTGATGGCTGTGTATATCTATAAATGGATATTTGGCCTTTATTATCCTATGTTCCGGAACAACAAGCGTAGATTTGGGATTGTACTCTTCAAAGGCAAGATTCACTTGTCCCTGAACACAAGAAGACAATAATAGGAGATAAAAGACGAATGTGTTTTTCATATACTAATTTTTTGGAACCTGAAATATCACAATTTTATTTAATAAACAACCATTATAAGCTTTCAAATTAAGATTTGAAATATGATAACTTTCTGAAGTAATCCAACTCCCAATGTGTGGCAGGTGTCCGAAATAAGACAATGCACGTCTGATTTTGAAACATATACCTGATACATTTAGGTGTAAATGTGCATTTAATCCATAAATTTAGCGCATTGATATTTTGGCATATTTATCGCAAAGGTTTGGATCAAACCGATAATTCTCATGTTAAAAAACTATATCAGAATTGCGTTGCGCAGCTACAGCAAAAATTATCTTTTTACGCTAATTAATATTGTAGGGATGGCTGTGGGATTATCAGGCCTCATTATCACTTTTTTATTATATGATTATGAAAACAGTTTTGACAAACAACACGAGAATACGTCTGCTGTATATCGTGTTAATTGTAATCGCGACATAGAAGGAGCATCCCAAAAGTATGGGGTAGTTCCTTCAGCACTTGGCCCGATCGCTGCCGGCGAAAACCAGGCTATTCATGATTTTACACGATTTGGCTATACCCGGTCCTTTCTTGTTCAGTACGAAGATATCATTCACAGAGAGTCGATCACATTCGCAGACCCAAACTTTTTTGACTTCTTTACTTTCGCAATGAAAGCTGGCTCCAAAGATGTTTTTAAAGAAAAAAGTAATGTGATCATTTCAGAGCAATTTGCCAGAAAATACTTTGGGGACGAAAATCCCATCGACAAGACACTGACCATACGTAAAAACCAGGAAATCATTCAGCAATTTATAATTGGCGCCATAGCCGACAAAATACCAATGAATTCCAGCTTCCGGTTTGACATTATTGCGCAATACGAGAATCTGCTTGATTTTTTCAATGAAAAAGAATATGACTGGAGTACGGAAATTCGGCCTGTCCTTTTTGTAAAGCTGAACCAATCCAATAATGTTAAGGAAGTTGAAAGCGCCCTTCTAAAATATCAGCCAATTCACAATAAAATAAAGGAGTCCTGGATAATCAAAGATTTCTACCTGGTTCCGTTTAAAAAGCAAAAAGACGAAGCCAGGTTTGTGCATAATTTTACCACTCAATCTGGTTTACCGATCAGTGCATTATATGGCAGCCTGATCATGAACACGCTAATTCTACTGATCGCATGTTTTAATTTTACAAATACGTCCCTCGCTTATGCCAATAAACGGTTGAAAGAAATTGGCATCCGCAGAACATTTGGGGGTATTCGCACTCAGATCATCAAGCAATTTTTTGTTGAGAATTTAGTGTTGTGTATTCTGGCACTTATATTATCCATTGAAATCGCCAATACCTGGATAGGTTGGATGAATGTCCAGTGGCCCATTGAAATTCCAACTTTTTATTTTGACGATTGGAGCGTATCCCTGAATTTGATCATTCTGCTGGTAGTGGTATCCTTCATAGCTGGCGCATATCCTTCTTTTTATATAAGTAAATTTCAACCAACCGATATCCTGAAAGGGAAACTTAAATTGCAAGGCACAAATAGTCTTACCAGGGTATTGCTGACCTGGCAATTCGGATTTTCCATCATGGCTATTTTCAGCGGTGTAGTGCTTACCCAAAATGCTATTTTTCAAAAAACCTTTGACTGGGGATTTGATAAGGAAAATGCCCTGATCATTCCATTGCAGGACAAAGGAAATTATGGGACATTGAAAAACGAACTCTCAAAGATAGAATCTATTCAATCTATTGCAGGAACCATACACAATGCCGGTTATGGATTTACAGAAACTAATTTTGAAATCAATGGAGAAAAGCATAACAGCCAACTTTTTTATGTAGGAGATACCTATTTACCGACTATCGGGTGTGATGTTATCCAGGGTCGGAACTTTCTGGTAGATTCCGAAAATGATTCCCGGGAATCCATTATTGTAAACGAACATTTTGTAAAGACATTCGACATTGAAGATCCATTGAATCAAACAATTTTTATGGATCGCAAACCTTATCACATTGTGGGTGTTGTGGAAGATTTTATGCCTTATGGATTATATGATCCTGTAAGAGCATCAATCATTAAGGTTGTTGCGGAAGATGAATATACACAACTGATCATCCGGGCAGAAAAAGATAAACTATCTGAAATTCTGGCCTCAACAGAGGTAAGTTGGAAAAGTTTATTCCCCACAAAACCATTTGAAGGTTTCTATATGGAAGAAGCAGCATTCGATGCCTTGCACACCAATAACGGAATCCTTAAACAATTTGGTATACTTGGATTATTTGCACTATTCCTATCAGTTTCTGGCTTGTATTCCACCGTATCACTCACTATAAATAAACGCATCAAAGAAATTGGCATTAGAAAAGTAATGGGGGCTTCCGTACGGAATGTGATGCAATTGCTCAACTATGAATTTGGAATCATTATGCTCTTATCCATGTTGATAGGCTGTGCAGGTGGTTATTATTTCATGAAAAAATTCCTGTCCGATATATTCACATATTATTTGGATATCGGGCCATTATCATTTTTTACTGCCTCATTGACTATTCTTGCCTTCACGATACTAACCTCCGGAATAAAAATTTATAAAGCAGCCATAAGTAATCCGACTGAATCCTTAAGGTATGAATAATTATGATTAAGGGTATTCAGAATTTAGCTTCATAGACGACCTTGTTGCTTCTATCCCATTCTCTGCTTATAAAAGGTTGATATGCTCGATCATACGGATCCGACGGGTATTGAATTTCTTTCTTTCTTCGCCGCATAAATGGATAATATTCTGTCCATTTCCCAACCTTCACATCCTCCTTATATTCTCCCCTGATGGCTACCGTTCCATTTTCATGAAAATAGTAATATATCCCTTCTTTTTTGCCGTAAACGATTGGCAATACCTCTTTTAATTTTGTCTGCTTATCGTCATAGTAGCGTACTTTGGATTCCTTCGGCCACCCTTTATAATATTTCTGCTTATCTACCAGGATATCATTGCCATCATAGTTCGTCCATCGGCCGTGCTTGGTGCCTTTATAAAATATTCCCTCCTCGACTACTTGTTCTCCAACGATTCGTTTATATGGCCCATGAAGAATTACTCCCCGTCTATCTTCTATCTCACCGGAATTTCGAATTCTTTTTCGCGTAAAATCATACCACCAAATTTCAGGAACGTAAGGATCTATTTCGGGAGGTTCCTTTAAATAATGAAATATTTCAACCTCCATTTTATCTCCGATACCCCGCCTGGTGAATCCTTTTTTTGTTTTTAATCCATAAAAAACTTTTCTTTTTCGCCTCTTCTCCTTTTGTTTCCTGGCTTCCTTTGCCTCTTCGACAAGCTCCATTTCACGTTCCATATTCAATGTCAATGGCATTTCATTGATAAGGCTAAAGCCGTCTTCTGTATTTCCAAAAATGTCAAATTCGGTAGAATCACGTTCATTTTCTTCCAGTGTATTTAGAACCCCCTGTGCATATACTAAAGAAGAAATGGAAATCAGTAAAAATCCCAGTAATGATATTTTGTAACTCATGTAGTATAGAAGAATTGGAACTTTACATTCAAACGGAAATATAACCTGAATATTTTTTAAAGATTGATTTTGGCATATTCCTTGGCAAAATAGGTGAGAATTATTTTTGCACCTGCCCTTCTTATACTCAACAATACTTCCATCATGGCCTTTTCACCATCGAGCCATCCTTTTTGACCCGCGGCTTTAATCATGGCATATTCACCACTTACATTATATGCAGCTATCGGTAAATTGCTGGCCTCACTCAATTCCTTAATCACATCAAGGTAGGCTAAAGCTGGCTTTACCATCAGCATATCTGCGCCTTCTAATTCGTCCAATTCAGCTTCAATGAGCGCTTCACGGACATTTGCAGGATTCATTTGATAGGTTTTCTTATCTCCACTTTTTGGTGCAGAATCCAATGCATCTCTAAAAGGGCCATAAAATGCACTGGCATATTTAGCTGTATACGACATGATGGATACCTTCGTAAATCCTTCATCATCCAGAAGTTCACGGATATATTCTACCCGTCCATCCATCATATCCGAAGGTCCAAGAATATCTGCTCCTGCCCTGGCCTGTTCAAGAGACATTTTACCCAATACCTCCAGCGTTTCATCATTCAAAATCTCTCCATTTTCCACGATACCATCATGACCATCAGAGCTGTATGGATCCATCGCGACATCGGTCATAATGCATGCTTCGGGGATGTCCTTTTTTATTTTAGCTATTGCTCTGAGGTAAAAATTTTCAGGATCGTAACTTATAGTAGCATATTTATCTTTAATTTTTTCCTCAAATGCCGGAAACAAGCAAAATGTTTTGATCCCCAGGTTTACACATTCACTGATCTCATCCATTAATTTATCAACGCTAAACCTGTAGATACCTGGCATACTTTGTACCTCCTGTTGAATGCCATTGCCATCGACTAAAAACAATGGATATATCAAATCATTTTTTGACAGTTTTGTCTCTACAACCAACTCTCTGATCACTTCACTTTTCCGATTTCTTCTGGGTCTTCTTAGCATAATTTTATCTTTCTTTAGATTAAAAAATTTTCGAAGACACAAATTGATGAAAGCTATCAAATTATTCAAATCACACAGCTAAAAAATTACTGATTACGTAGATTTACAGTCCTTTGTTGAAGTCAATTGATAAAACATTTTTTACCTTTGCCCACTAATTTGAATCAGATATTTATGTTACGAACTCATAATTGCGGTGAATTGCGCATCGAAGATGTAAACAAACAAGTCACACTCTGTGGATGGGTACAAAAGGTGCGGGATAAAGGTGGTATGATCTGGATTGATCTACGGGACCGATATGGTATTACCCAGCTAGTCTTTGATGAAAGTAAATCTTCAAAGAATGTCATACAAGTTGCCCGTAGTCTCGGCAGAGAATTTGTGATCCAGTCTTCTGGCACGGTACTGGAACGATATGCTAAAAATGATAAAATATCGACCGGAAGTATAGAAATCGAGGTCGATAAAATTGAAATTCTGAATCCATCTAAGGTTCCTCCGTTCACCATTGAAGATGAAACAGATGGTGGAGATGAATTGCGTATGAAGTATCGATATCTTGACATCAGACGCATGCCGGTAAGGCAAAACTTAGAACTTAGGCACAGGATGCTGCAGCAAACCAGAAAATATTTGGATTCACAGCATTTTATGGAAGTTGAAACGCCATTTCTGATCAAATCGACACCGGAAGGTGCCAGAGATTTCGTGGTCCCTTCACGAGTAAATCAGGGCGAGTTTTATGCGTTGCCCCAATCTCCACAGACATTTAAGCAATTATTAATGGTATCTGGAATTGACAGGTATTTTCAGATTGTCCGATGCTTTAGGGATGAGGACCTGAGGGCAGACCGCCAGCCCGAGTTCACCCAAATTGACTGTGAAATGTCTTTCATTACACGAGAGGATATTTTAAATACATTCGAAGGACTTATCAGATATCTGTTTGACCGGGTACTGAATTACAAGGTTGGTGAAGTGGCACGCATGAGTTATGACCATGCCATGCAATATTATGGCAATGACAAGCCAGACACCAGGTTTGACATGTTGCTTGTGGAATTGAATGATATTGTTCAGGGAAAAGGATTTATGGTATTTGATGAAGCAGAACTTGTTGCGGGCATAAGCGTTCCCGGATGCGCTGATTATTCCAGGAAACAACTGGATGCGCTCACCGATTTTGTAAAGAGACCACAAATAGGAGCAAATGGTTTGGTTTATGTTAAATATAATGAGGATGGAACATTAAAGTCTTCTGTCGATAAATTTTACAGCGAAGAGGAACTAAAATTATGGACGGATAAAATGAATGCTAATCCTGGTGACCTATTATTAATACTATCAGGCGCCAAAGAGAAAACGAGGTCAGCACTTTCAGAACTCAGATTAAAAATGGGAACTGATCTGGAATTAAGAAATAGGAATGAATATAAAGTGTTATGGGTACTAGATTTTCCACTACTTGAATGGGATCAGGACACCAAGAGATATCACGCCATGCACCACCCGTTCACGTCTCCCAAGATTGAAGATGTTGACAGGCTGGAAAGCAATCCTTCAATAGTTAAGGCTAATGCTTATGATATGGTAATAAATGGAGTTGAAATTGGAGGAGGATCCATCAGGATACACGATAAATCACTGCAGCAAAAAATGTTTAGGGTGCTTGGATTTACTGAAGAAGAAGCCGCCAAACAATTTGGATTTTTAATGAATGCCTTTGAATTTGGTGCCCCCCCACACGGAGGTATTGCTTTTGGTTTTGATCGCCTATGTGCCCTGTTTGGTGGATCTGAATCCATCAGGGATTATATAGCATTCCCTAAAAACAATTCAGGCCGAGATGTCATGATCGATTCTCCTTCAACTATTTCACTGGAGCAGCTGGATGAATTGGGAATATCCCTGAAAAAATAAATATATCAAATCAGATTTTGGATCATTTTTTCTGATCCAATTCGTCATAACATAAAAAAGGACTTCATTGCTGAAGTCCTTTTAGTTATATTCTATAAAACCTATTAATATTCCCAAAGATTGTGTTCATATTCAATAAGTTTATATTCCTCTGCCTGAGAGGTGTAGAGCGCTGATCTTTGATCAGGCGAAATATCTTGAATCCAGTCATCCCTCGGATTCGATACTTTAACAACTCGAGCATTAAATAATCTTAATAAAAAGGCATCAGCCATATTTCTATGGTGGGCGGTATTTTGCCGATTATACCAAATGGCCCTATCGGGCATACTTCTAAAGAGCTGCTCGAGGTCCTTGTATTTGAATACACCAACAGATTTTTCAATACCTGTCGCCACTTCTGTTGCAGGAATGATCATTTCCAGGGATTGAATATCCCAGTATAACCTGGATCTAACCTGATCAAATATCATATCTTCCTTTATACGCATGATATTTAATTGAGTAGCATCATAATACTGAATGGATGGACCAGTTTCTTCTTCATCTCCCCAACCGGAATCAGCCCAACCTCCGTTATCATCTCCGAATCCAGCATCAGTAGCACCGAAATCATCCTCCTCATCCGTAGGAAGTTTTAAATTTTCAAGAAACTGTTCCTTTGACATTCTTTTGTTCAATGAATCGTCTTCATAAGGATAGATCAATCCATCTTTTACAGCGTTGATGATAATTCGGGTAATCTCATTGCTGGTTGAAAAAAATGGACGGTTTTGTTTCTCCTTTAGATCCATTCTTCTCCAAACGGTCCTTTTGTACATCTGGTTGGTGAAGGGGATTGGGTAGACTGAATTCTCATTGTATGTCACCCTTTCCTCTTGTGCCATTGATTCAAATGCAAGAAAAACGACCAAGAAAAGAAATAAAGTGCTTTTTAATGCTTTCTTCATGATTAATTAATTTTAATTTATTGGCACGGTTTTAATCGCTGAGTTCACGCCAATCCTCACATCTTCTCTTTCACCTTTAAAGTTCATGCGCTGGACTTCTTTCGCTTCAATTACAATTCGGTCTCCCGGACGTGCTTTAGAAACGAATGAAGATAGATTAGCGTTTCTACTTGTTACAGGAATCGTTTCCAATCCTCTCGCGCCTCTAGCTAAAGTAACTTCCCACTTTGTAACACGATAACGTGCATCTTCTGGAAGGAATTGTGCAAAATCTTCATCAGGTTCAGCATCAAGTGTGATTTCTCGTGGTACCTGGCTAACACCTCTTTTCAGGTCAATTTCCTTACCTCCGCTTTTTAACACAAGCTCTGGCTTCGGAATTTGTTTCACCCTGAATTGTTGAGTCCCAATAAATGTACCACTACTGTATACTGATAGATCTACCGAAGGAGCGGTTGGAATAATCGTAACTTTTCCACCTCTTCCACCCTGTGAAGTTCCACCTTTAACACTGAATGAAGGATTATACGCTGCACCCAACGCCGGAACCTGTACATCAAGCTTATTTCCGCAATTTCTATAAAGCGCCTGGACCGAAGCAGATTGAATCTGAATTACTGGTCGTGCTACTATATATGAAATTTGTTCCTTGAAAGTTTGATCACCAATACTGATTTCAGCTAAAAAACTTCTCTTTTGCTGGCCATTTGCATCATATTTATCAGCTTTTGCAGTGAATTCAACTTTTCCAAATCCCTCAGAATCTACTGGTATACTGGATCCATTAAGTTTCATAGTTGGTGTAATACCAGATGCCGAGGCAGAAATAAACATTTTAGCTTTATATTTTGCACCGGCAGCGACAAGCTGAGATTCAGGCAACACCATTGGTACGATCTTATCAAAGGAAAGCATGTCCGCTCCAACTTTGTTACTCAATATGCTCAATGCCTCCTCTTCATAATCAAGTAGCCTTCCTTCCAACTGGCTCATAGACGCCAAACCCCCAGCAGTAGGTACACTTTCAAACATCAACTGCGAAAAGTTCTTGGATCTTTGATTTGGTATTTTACTCCAGTAAGGATCTTCTTTACCATCTAATGCAACCGGGGCAAATTCTTTACCTACTGTTGATGACAACCAGGATGTATAAGCATCCAACCTGTTTTTAAGTGAATCACCTCGATTTTGTCGGATCATGTAAGTCGCAATTTTGTCCATATCCTTTGCACCAACAAGTTTTCCTTCCTCATCAGTTCCTCCGGTATATTGTACAATCTCCTCTTTCAACTTATTCATATACATGATAATTTCATTTGATTTATCGCGGACTTCCTGCGCTTTCGTGAGAACTGTTACATCAGTTTCCCTGTTCCCATTTTCTTCCACAGTAGCAGCAATACTTTTAACGGTAGCTCCATTTCGCTTACCGTTGTTATCAATCTGATGCTCAAGTGTGCCATTGATCAACTCAAACCTTTCCAATACGGCTGAGTCGACATTCAGCGCAAGCATGGCAGTCAGTACAAGGTACATCATGCCGATCATCTTTTGTCTTGGGGTTTCTTTTGGTGCTGACATAATTACAATTAATTAAATTAAGTTATTAAAATTATGCCTGGCTTCCCTTCATGGCGTTGATCATACCGCCATATATATTGTTAAGCTTTGACAAGTTTGTAGTAAGCTTATTAATTTCACCTTTGAAATTTTCGGCATCTTCAGTTGCTTTTGCCATACTATCCAATGATGTAGTAAGATTGGTATAAAACTTATTCATCGCCTTAATATGCTGATTTGCATCCTGAAGTTCCATTTCATAAACAGCATTTAATGCCCCCAAATTTTTAGTGACACTTTGTACCTGATTGTGGTATTCTTTAGAGTCCTTGGATGCATTTGCCATTTCTGCGGTTGCAGCACGTGAAACAGATGCCATTTCCATCATCGATCCTACGCTCTCTGCATATGATTGATTCATTTTATTAATATTGGAAGCAGCAGCTTTTACTGAATTAGAGTAATCGTTAGTTGCAACTGCTGCGTCGCCCATTTGACCAAGTCTGGATGTAGTTTCGGATAATTTTCTCATACCCCTTCCTAAACTATCAATCAACTCAGGACCGATTTTTGCGCTTTCCATTAATGTATCTAATTTCTTAGTAACTGATTCCTGAGATTTACCTCTGACAGCTCGAGCTCCAAGAGCACCATCATAATCTTCTGCTAATTCAGGGTATACTTTGGTCCAATCTGGTTCTGCCTTTTTAGGTTCAAAGGCACTCAGAAAGAAGATAATAGCTTCAGTCGTCAAACCAACACCCAACATAACTCCTGCACCTGCTATATGCAATAACTTGAACATAGCACCTGTGATAACAACTGCCGCACCAATACCATATACTTTAGGCATTATTGTGCTAAAAAATAATTCTTGAAATCCGCCTCGTTTACTCATTTTGGTTATACTTTAAGTTTTACAGAATATCATTTAATAATTAAAATTCAGCTCCAGTGGATCTTCCTAAATATGTCATTGCACAACGGAAACCAATGAAAGCTCTTGTAGTATCTTTATGTTCATATGATCTGGTACCAGTTTCAAGGAAAAATGCGATATCTTTCCATGAGCCTCCTCTGACCACTTTTAATGGTTCATTTTCATCATAATAGGTTGGATTGAGATCCCAGACTAAAGGATATGCAGCTGGATTATAAGCATCTTCACACCATTCTGCCACATTTCCGGACATGTCAAATAAGCCATAATCATTGGAAAAGAATGAATATGCAGGTGAGGTATACGCATATCCATCATCGTAATAATTTCCTCTTCCAGGTTTAAAGTTGGCTAGCATACACCCTTTTGCATTTCTAATATAGGGATTCCCCCATGGATATTTCGCCATATCACGACCACCTCTTGCTGCATATTCCCATTCTGCTTCATTTGGTAACCTGAAATTAGGCATCGGCCACTCCCCAATACCTGCTCTGAAATCATTAAGATATGCGGTCCTCCATCTGGCAAAATACTTGGCAGCTTCCCAATCTACACCGACAACCGGAAAGTTATCAAATGCTGGGTGCGACCAATAATACACTAATAAGGGATCTCCCATGTGATGAGCAAAATCTTTTACCCATACTGTGGTATCAGGGTACAACTCATGCATAACAAAGTCTTCTCCAAGAATACTTAAGGAATCAGCCATGATTCCTTCCATGAATTGTCGGTATTCATTGTTGGTAATTTCGGAATCATCCATAAAGAATGCTCCGATAGTGACTTGTTTATTGAAGTTGATTTGAGTTGCGGCAATATCCTCATCTGCCTGACCCATGTGAAATGTCCCAGCGGGAATTGGCACCATACCATAAGGGATCACCATTCCAGTCCATTCCCTTCCCGGTACCCCAACCAGTTCTCCGTTGTCACCACCACGTCCACCAAATAATCCGCATGATTGATTCAAAACTGCGATTATTACAATCAGGAGCGCAGGTTTGCCTAAAACAAATAATTTACTCATAACACCTTGTTTAAACCTAAAATTTAGAAAATTTCGCGTTTAATATAAAATCGAAAAATTAACACAAATTAATTAAATTTCTAATTACACTTAAATATTTGATAAATACTATATTTTATCTTTTTAGTGCAATTATCAATTTCGTTTCACAAATTTATTCTTTTACTACCTAATAGGTAACTCTTTATCAATGTCTAAATCTTGGAGTACGGATAATTTTCTTTCCGCCCCCCGTTACTGCAGGCATATTATAACTCAAGAGAATCTCATGAGAGGTCGCCTGCTTAGCTTTCTGGGCCTGGATCACATAATCCAGTGAATACCCAATTTTCAGAGATTTGTCTTTTAGCAAGTTAATCCCCATAAGAGCGATAACTGCCTCTGATTGCCTATATGACAATCCTCCCCAAAACTTCTCCCTGTAGGTACCAAGAACGCTAATATCGAAAGAATATGATACAAAATCAGTTTTAATTAATATTGATGGTGTAAGAATTATATCGTAATTCAACTCATACCTATACCCACCATTAATTATCATATTATTTTCCAGGGCATTTTTTAAAGAATCAGTTCCAAAATCAAACTCAGACTTCAAAATATGGTTCAAACTAACTCCCCCATAATAATTTTCTGCTTTATAATAAATTCCCACACCCATGTCAGGTCTGTACTGACTTTCTTTGCCATTCAATAATAATGGATCATCTGGCCTGACTGCCCGATATTTCATAAAGTCAATGGATTGACCATACACACCGGCACGTACACCAAAGCTCAACTTCCCATTTCCAACACCAAGATGATACGCATAAGAGGCCATAAATTGGATATTATTCTGTGGACCAATAACATCGTTTATGAAATAAAAGCCGGCACCACTTCTCAGTTTTAATATCGGCGTATTAAAACTTGCCAAAAATGAATTTGGTGCACCTCCCTCATCATAGGTTCCATCATAACCGAGCCATTGTGACCTATATAATAAGGAAAGGTTAGTTACCCCCATGACTCCGGAATAAGCTGGATTGTTATACAGATCATTAAACATATATTGCGAAAAATGCGGGTCCTGTTGACCAAGCACAGGTCTAATGACTGCAAGTAAAACTATAAGTACAAGAAATTTTCTCCCTGATACAAACATAGTTACAACATTAGGGATTAATATTTATGAAAAATAACAAATTTTCACTTTTTATTACAAAATGTAATATTTGAAAAATTGTTATAAAAAAATAGAACTTTGTAATATTCCTTTAATGCTAAAGGCCGTTTGCTTCCTTAATATACACCTCAAGGGCACCCGTCATAGATGGTGCATTTGGCATTGGTGCCTGAATATCTAATACAAGCCCGGCATCTTTTACTGCTTGTGCTGTTGTAGGACCAAACGCTGCAATTCTGGTTTTATTTTGTTTAAAATGAGGGAAGTTAACTAAAAGCGAATTAATTCCTGATGGACTAAAAAAGGCTATTATATCATAATTGACTTCTGCCAAATCTGAGAGATCACTAGCAACTGTTTTATATATAACCGCCTCTGAATAATGATAATCATTTTCTGTTAGAAAATCAGGGATATCATTTTTCCTTATATTGGAACAGGGAAAAATGTACTTTTCGTTTTTATGTTTCTTGAGAATCTCAATTAAATCTTGTGCAGTTTTCGAACCTGTGAAAATTTTTCTTTTTCTGATTACGATATATTTCTGCAGATAATTGGCCGTTTGATCGGAAATACAAAAATATTTCATATCCGAAGGCATTTCAATTTTCATCTCCTTACAAAGAGTGAAAAAATGATCAACCGCATTTCGACTTGTAAAGATAACTGCCGTATGATTCAAAACATCAACTTTCTGTTTCCTGAAATCTTTTACACTTACTGGTTCAATGTGTATAAATGGGCGGAAATCCACTTTCAATTTATATTTTTCAGCAAGTTTATGATATGGAGAATCTTCTGCGCTAGGCTTTGGCTGTGAAACTAAAATACTGCTTACTTTGTCCAATCTACTCTTATCAATCATTTCGAATAACTCTTATTAAAATCCAGTGCGGCTTGTCCTATTTAATAAAAAATTTAAATCCTAATACTATTGGAATTAGTTCTGTGGTGCAAAGGTAAGAAAATAAATGCAGATTTTTAATAGATAATGTTGCACGAAATTTAAAATATATAAGGATAAACCTAATTATATTAAATAGGATTACTGCATACAACAGGGTTTCCAATAGAACATCTAAAGAATAAATATGATTTATTATAGCAAAACTAATGATGACAAAAATCAATGAATAGAATATCATAGCCATCCTTAAAAATTCAATAAAATAAAAATTTATCTTATCTGATAAGCCAAAAAGAATACTTATGATCCCAATGAGAATATACTTAAATACCAATGACAGTAACATGATACCAAAAATTAATATCCACGCGAATATTGGATTAATCCGCATAATGAAAATATTACCAAAGGGATTGTAATAGTAATTTAAAAATATATACACGATGCAGGCCGATAAAGCTGCGTGATACAAAATAACCAACGTTTGTGTTTTTGTGATTGATCGAAATTTTGTCATTGCAGTATCAGTATAGCGAAAGGTAATCAAGGTGCGAAAACTTAAAAAATCAAAAAGATCATATGGGAAAAGCGTGTAAAGTGTTACAAAGAAAGTGACAATGGCCAGGATAATTATTTTCATATAATCACCCCTTGAGTCCAGGTTTCTGCCGGTAATTGGATTCACATTTAATGAAGAATCAAAGGTCCTGTGAATAAATCCTATTTTAGCGTTAACAGGATTTTCAAATTCATCTTTATAGAAAAGCGTGAGTTGAAGGGTATCTTTTTCAAAGATATTTTTCAGGCTATCCAATAAAAAAAAACGCGTGGCTTGCTCGTCAACATATTCAACCATTTTATTTTCGATAAACAGGCTTGTATTTGAAGGAATTTCAAGCATTAGGTAGGCTTCTTTTCCATGGTCGACATCAAGCGCCAAATGTATTGCCACCGGATTTTCATTGCTATTGTCTAAAAAAGGCAACATTACCTTTTCTTTTTCATCATAGAATACCCAGTCCAGCCGTAAATCTTCTTCGACTAAAAAGTCTTGCCCAAATATCACCCTGCCCCCACTGAAAAGTAGGATCACCATAAGCAATAACTTTTTTTTCATATTAAATATGAGCTTCATTCAGAACTGAATTTCCCGAAAGCAAAAATAAACTTAATTTTAATAATTAAATCAAAAGCGACTAATGTAACCAAAATGAATTTTGGCATGATCTAAACCAAATGGTTGACTGCTTGCTTTACCCAAAGCAAAAACCAAATTGAATACTCCGGCATTCGTACTAAAACTGAAACCAGCCCCGGTTCCAAATGGATATTCTAAATCATGATGAGAAGCAACATTTTCAGCTATAATTCCTTGATCAAAAAAAATCATAAAATAGGTCTCATTCGAAAACAATGCTCTAAGTTCTATATTTGCCACGCCATATCCTGATGTATAAAATTGGTTTTCCGCAAATCCCCTTAAAGTCTTTAAACCACCGACCCTGAATAAATCACTTTGAAATAAATTATCCGCAAATAGGCGCCCTCCAATAATTCCAGTTCTACATACAATGTTTTTATGAACAACCCAGAATTTTTCGATCTCTCCATAAAACTTATATTGTAGATCGTTCAGTTTAATATTTTCATAAACAACATCATTTACCCGTGAATTTTTAATTATTTTTTTCTGACCGATCAATCCAGATAAAAAAATACGCCAACCCCGTTTTGGGAAATTGATATCATTTAGCCGATTCAGAAGATAATTAAGTCCGTAGTAATTCAAATTGTAATCTGAATTCGCTGGCAATTCTGTAATATCTTCTAATCCTGAAGTGCTAATTAATCTTGATGCAATTAGTTCCGTCCTAAATCCAATTTTATTACTCCTTTTTGATAATAGTGATAATTCCAGGGCAAATTCCCTGTTGATAAAAGTAGTGTCTTGTTTTAACAGGTGAACATCTCCCTGTGCATTCAATGGGGTGCGAAATAAATTCGGATGATAATAAAGCATATTCAGTAATTGTGAGTTGGCATCATAGCTTTGCCATTCCAAGGCTAGCCTTTTACCAGATGAAAATAAATTATACAAATCGAGATTTACCTGACCGGTAATCAGCAAGGATTCTCCATTTTTCTGATTTGGTAAAATGCCTAAAATCCCATCCAATTTGCTCACTTTGCGTTGAGCCAGGTTTAGATAAATTTTACACTTGCCTTCTGAAATGATTATTTCAGGATCATTATTAAGTGTGATAAATGGAAGAAGCTTCATTTTATTCGGTATTTCCTTAACAAGTTGTTCTTCATAGGGTTTCCCTTGATAAATGCCGAGATGATTCATCAGATACATGGCTTTTACCTTATCGTAACCTGATAAAATTACAGAGTCAAAAACCACCATCGGGCCACTATTGTAGTTTAGCCAGCCTCCAACTTCTAGGTCATTGATCGATATGGAATCTAGCTTGACTGCTGCAAATGGATAACCGTGATTTTCAGCATAATCCAGTATCTCATTCAGTAATCTGACCAATTTTTGATTTGAAAATGGGCGATTAACCAGATTTTGGGGATCAATACCTATTTTATTTATAATTTCTTCACTCACATTCCCCTTGGAGAGTTTCACAATTTCGAATTCCTGGTGAGTGATAAACTGCACATCTATCTTTGCTTTCGAAAAGTAAACTTGCTTATATGTTGCAGCCAAATACCCAAATTCATACAGGTTGTTTAATCGTTGATTAATATATTTATTTAGTAGGAGGGAATCAATTTTCAAATTTTCGGTTGGAAAAGGTTTAATTTTTCTTGTGCTATCTTCATAATAATTAAAGGCAACATCAAGCATAGATTGACCATAACCCACAAATGAGTGGAAAAAAAATAATAACGAATACAAATACAATTTGAAGGCCACAACAATTTCTTGATAAATTGCATCAAAAATAATCGATTTTGGCGGGTCTTTATATTCATATCCCATTTTGTAAGCAAGCTTGTTATTATTGCGATTTCCATTTCAGTACAAATACTTCTTACCGTTCCGAAATGATCAATTCGATCTGCCGGGAAATTGAATTGCAAAAATCTTTTCTTGCTCTGGAAGAATTGGAGACCATTTATTTTGGAGGAGGTACTCCTTCAATCTTAGAAACCGAAGAAATACATGATATCCTAAATACCGTAAATAAATATTTCAGTATTAGTAAAAACCCGGAAATTACATTGGAGGCTAATCCTGATGATTTATCTCTACCAAAAGTGACTGCACTAAAATCAATTGGAGTATCCAGGCTAAGTATTGGCATTCAATCCTTTGAAGATAAATTGTTAACATTTTTACATCGAGCTCATAATTCAGCTGAAGCTATTGCCTGCGTAAAAAATGCAAGACTAGCAGGTTTCACGAATATTTCCATCGATCTGATTTTTTCAATTCCTGGGCAAACTATGGATAATCTGAACAAGGATGTAGAGCAGGCCCTTGACCTGAACCCCGAACATATTTCCGTCTATAGTCTGACAATCGAGGATAATACTGTATTCGGGAATTGGCAAAAAAAAGGTAAATTTGTTCAGATCCAGGATGATGAATCTGCCAAGCAATTTGATCTAATCATTTCCCGGTTAGCGGAAAATGGATATGAACAATACGAGATCTCCAATTTTTGCCGCGATGAAAACTATGCGCGCCATAATACTTCGTATTGGAAAAATAGTAATTATATCGGTGTAGGCCCCGGAGCACATTCGTACAATGGGAAGATCCGGCAATTTAATATCCCGAACAATCATAAATACATGAAATCAATTAAGGAGGGAATTATCCCTTCAGAAATTGAGGCATTAGACGATAAATCACTTGCTAACGAATTTTTACTCACATCCCTAAGAACCAAATGGGGATGTGATGTGAACAAGCTTAAGGATCAATTCAACTATGATATTTTAACTATTCACAAAAAGAAAATTAATATCTTCAATGAGGCTAAATTGATCTTTCTTGAGCGTGATTTCCTGTATTTAACCAGGAAAGGAAAATTTCTGGCAGATGAAATTATCTCTGATTTATTCTGGATCTAATTCTTTTTTTCCCAACGGGATAGTATATCGAACCAGAATAGCAATAATCCTGAACTGAGATACTTCAGATTGAACGTTTTTGTCTTTATCAATATCCCCTAATCCAACAGTATAGCGTGCTTCTGCTGCAAATTTCCCAAATGAGCTCCGATATTCAAAACCTCCTCCAACCAGTAAGCCAAAATCCAGTTGGTTGTCAACTTCGTTATCAAATGTGTAATCTACAGATTCATCTGTTCCGGTGTTAACATCCGTTATTGTGATGGTCCTGTTGAGTGCATAACCAATATATGGACCCAAATTTAACAGCCCCCGGAATTTACCTCCGCCTATATTAACATGAGTCAGAATTGGCAATTCCAGGTATTGCATATGATTCTTATATTTCAAATTATTTGTGCCCGTCGTGTCATTCTCTACCCATCCCCTTTGAGAAAAATTAAATTCAAACTGAACTCCTGCATGTTTATCACCGAGGAATTGCAGGACTATCCCGCCAATAAATCCCTGGGAAAAGTTAATTTCGGTAAATCTGTATTCCGGATTATTGGTGAAATCCATCTTTGACAGATTAGCTCCTCCCTGCAATCCAATCGAAAATTGACCAAAGGCATGTATCGATGAAATTGTGACAATAAAAAATATTGAAATAAATTTTTTCAACTGAATCTAACTGGTTTAGTGGCCAAAGTTATTGAGAATAATTCTATTACGCTCATTCCATGAACTTATTTGCTTAAAAAGTCGCTCACTCAAAGTAAATAACGAAAAATATTTTCAGATTGCTGAATAAAAATTATATCTTTGCCGCTCGTTTGAAATTGAAGTAAAAATGGCAGTAACAAGATTAGTAAGAAAAGCTTTGCGAAACCGGGTAGTATCCAGCCGAAGGGTGAACAATATTAAAAGATTGACCAGCAAGCCCGTAATTAAGAATGTAGACATTGAGCAAATCAAAGAAGAATTTGCCAGCAAAAAAGCTAAGCAAGCAACAAAAAAAGAAGCTCCTGTAAAAGAGGAAGCTAAGGAAGCCAAAGAAGTGGTTGATACTCCAAAAGCTGAAACTAAAGTGACTAAACCTGCTGAGGTTGAAACACCTGCTCCTGAAGTAAAAGCTGAAAAGAAAGAAACATCGGCTGAAACTCCTGTCAAAAAAGAGTCTCCCAAAGCAAAGAAAGGGAAAACTGCCGCAGATTCAGAAAAAAAAGAGAAATCTGAATAATACATTCGGATTTAATAGGATACAGATAGGCTTGTCGATGGCAAGCCTATATTTTTGCCCTTTCCCCCAGGTTGACTACCTCTAGATTTTTAATCCTCCCTGTTTTCAGTTCAAATCTCACAACCGTCTTCTCCCGATGAAAGCCATACTTTCCGGCAGCGCCAGGATTAATACAGATTGATCCGGGTCTTTTTGGATCCGGCATTATTTTAAGGATATGCGAATGCCCGCAGATGAATAATGTTGGATTTATTTCTATAATCTTTGGTTTAATCCTCGCATTATATTTTGGCGGATAACCTCCAATATGCGTCATCCAAACCTTCACCCCTTCCAATATAAAAATCTGGTCCTCCGGATACCTGGCACGAAGATCTTTGCCATCAATATTGCCAAATACTGCCCTGAATGGCTTAAATTTTTCAAGGCGGTCTGCTGTTGCAAGATCACCAATATCTCCGGCATGCCAAATTTCGTCAACGTCCTTGAAATAAGTAAATATTTTATCTTCCAGAAATGAATGGGTATCTGATAGCAAACCGATCTTCATTTTCTTTTTCTTTTATGAATGAAATCCGAAATTAGCCGGGTAATGAAATTAATATTACTTTTTTTTCAAATTCTTTTCTGGACATTCCTCAGTATTACTTTCCTGGGCATGATCAAACCAAGGTGGGTACTCTGGTTTCTGGACTTTAAAAACAGATTGAGTGTGTTGAAGTATTATGGAGTAATTACATTGTTATTAGGTTTGGCTATGATCATCCTAAAACAATTGGTTTAAATTCGCACACACAGAAATAATACCTTTTGACCACTCAATTGAGTGGTGCCTAATAGAAAGCTGTCCCCGCCATCCTGCAATCCCAATTTCTTTTTTAACTGGCTAGCAGAAAGTGGATAATTACGGGTAATTACATTGGCCTTTCTACCAGGGAATAATATTGCCATCTCCTTTTTATCTCCCTTTATCTGATTTTTAATCATGAAAATTCTTCCGGGAAAATTCTCCACTAATTCGTCAGAAGTATATAAATGTGTATGTTGATGTAGTTTTTTCAAACCGTAATGCTTTCCAATTAACTTAAATGCGCCAGCTTTTAAAATTGCCGCATTGGGCTCATAGAGGTATTTTTGTGGCAGTGAAAATTCACTTTTTGCTCGAGCTTCATTTTGATAAATAAACTTAAATTCTGAAATAATGCCACTATTTAAGTCAAGATCAACCGCATGGATCCTTGGATTTAGTGTCTCATGCCGAATCAGACAAAGGACTTCTTTCACCTCATTTTTTATAGCTGCCACGTAAATATTGGTTGGCTTAAAGTTCTGGATTAATAGCCCCAAATCTACCATAGGGGAAAGCTTTACCAGGATCTGGTCTGATATGACCTTGCATTTTGGGATGATGCCGCATAAATCAGGTGAATAATCCTGAATTTTAATCACCCTTTTTCCAGCTGATCTCCTGGAAGGATCGATATAAATGGCGTCTACTTTACACGAATATGCATCTATAAAATCCTCTGCTTTGTCATTATGAACATTTATATTGTTCTTCCCGAGAACAGAAAAATTATGTTTTGCCAGTTCGCATAAGTGTTTATCTGATTCCACAAAATCAATCCTCTTGAATTTACCTGCAAAAAAGCAGGAATCCACACCCATTCCTCCCGTGAGATCGATCATGGAATCTCCTTGAAGAAGTTTTGTTTTGTATTTCGCCGTAACTTCAGAAGAAGATTGCTCTATTGAAACTGGAGAAGGCCAGATGATATTTTCTTTTTCTGCCCATACGGGATGTTTTGTTTTTGCTTTTTGAAGTGATTGTATTTGCTCGATGGCTTCCTTATATGGAAAAGTCTTACTTTTTTTGGCATGAAGCGAAAGAAGAAAAGGATCATCAAATTGATGATCCTTTATAAATTTTTGAACTTCCGGTAAGAGAAGTTTGTCAATCATGCTATTCCTGGAGCGTCGGCACCAAATGGTTTGCTACCATATATTCAGCAATCTGAACAGCATTGGTGGCAGCTCCCTTTCTCAGGTTATCGGCAACAATCCACATATTCAGCGTATTGGGTTGTGACTCATCCCTTCTCAATCTACCCACAAACACCTCATCCTTCTTATGCGAGTTGATAGGCATGGGATATACATTGTTTTTCACATCATCCTGGAGAATAACACCCTCTGCATTTGACAATAGCTCCCGAACTTCATCCAGATCAAAATCACGCTCAAACTCAACATTCACAGCTTCACTATGTCCTCCCATTACCGGGATCCTGACCGTAGTGGCTGTCACCTGGATGGAATCATCAGAGAAAATCTTTTTGGTCTCATTTACCATTTTCATTTCCTCTTTGGTATATCCGTTATCCAGGAATACATCGATATGTGGCAGTACATTCAAATCGATTTTATGAGGATAAACTTTTTTACCATCTATGCCTGCACGCTCATTATTCAATTGATCAACTGCTGCCTTTCCAGTGCCGGTAACAGATTGATAAGTTGAAACAACGATCCGTTTGATTTTGTATTTGTCGTGAAGTGGTTTCAGAGCCACGACCATTTGTATGGTTGAACAGTTAGGATTTGCGATGATCCGGTGATCAATGGTCAATTCCTTTGCATTGATCTCAGGCACGATCAGCTTATTATTCGGATTCATTCTCCAGGCGGATGAATTGTCAATCACTATTGTACCCACTTCGGCAAATTTTGGTGCCCATTCGAGTGATGTACCGCCTCCGGCAGAGAAAATCGCAACGTCTGGTTTCTTAGCAACAGCATCAGCCATACCGATTACAGCGTATTTCTTACCCTTGTACTCGACCTGTTTACCCACTGATTTTTCAGAAGCGACCAATAATAATTCATCATACTGGAAATTTCGTTCATCCAGCACTTCCAAAATTTCTGCGCCTACGAGCCCCGTAGCTCCGACTACTGCTAATTTCATTTTAAATTATGTATATTAAATGGTTAAAAATAACCCAACTATAATTGGGCCTGCAAAATTACGATTTTTATAATTAATGAATTTGGTTTATTCTGATTTTATATGAAAAACTTCTTCATTTTTTTATTCCTTATTCAGACGGCCATACAATATTCCGGTCATACCCAGATCAACGTAAATTTTTCAGATGGGAATTTTACTAATTCACCAGCATGGACAGGGGAAACCTCAAATTTTATTGTTAGTGCTGAAAATCAACTCCAATTACTAGCGCCCGCAGTAGCAGATGAATCATATTTGACGATTTCGAGTAATATCATTACTAATGCCCAGTGGTCATTTTATGTGAAGCTGGAATTCAATCCATCATCAAGTAATTACCTTGATGTATACCTGGTCTCGGACAGCGAAAATTTGAAAGATCCGTTGAACGGTTATTTTGTGAGAATTGGAAATTCACAGGATGAAATATGTCTTTACAAACAATCCGGAGAAAAATCCGGATCGACAAAAATTATCGATGGTCTCGACGGCCGTGTAAATGCAAGTTTGGTAGAGATAAATATCTTGGCAACGAAAGACCAGAATAATACCTAGGAATTGCTCGTCGATCCATTATTGGACGGAAATTATATTTCAGAAGGTACTATTGAGGATGCTGATCATTTCTTTTCTAGCTATTTCGGTATTTTATGTGCTTATACCTCAACCAGATCCGATAAATTTTTCTTTGATGACCTGGTGATCACAGGAGATGCTTATATGGATTATGATCCTCCGGGCATTGATTCCATCGCTATTCTTTCCGACTCGTCACTCCAAATTTTTTATACCGAGAAGGTTACTGTGTCAACTTCTGAAAACTCTGTGAATTATTCTGTTGACCAGAATATCGGAAATCCCTACCTGATCCAGGCAACGGGTGATAGCAGCGTTTTGCTTTATTTCCAAAATCGATTTACTGATAAAACTACTTATCAATTTGATATCGATGGAGTAGAAGACCTGTTCTCGAACAGTTTGAATAATTTTACAACAACATTCACGTATAAAGCACCATATATCATCGGATTCGGGGATGTTTTAATTACCGAAATCATGGCTGATCCTACTCCGGGAGTTGACGTGCCCGAATACGAATACCTGGAAATTCACAATCCTACAACTGAAATATTCAATGTCACTAATGTCAAACTTATTGCTGGAAAAGATACCACAAAAATCCCCGATTTAATTATCCAACCCGATGATTATATAATATTATGTCAGTCTTCAGCAGTTGAATATTTTGAGTCGTACGGGACTGCAGTTCGAGTGCCCAACTGGCCTTCCCTGAATAATCGTGGAGAGTTAATGATTCTCCTGAATCAGAACAATGAAGTGGTCTTCTCTGTTGAATATACGGATACCTGGTATAAATCAATCGATAAAGATGATGGAGGATGGTCGCTGGAAATGATCGATACTTCGTTTCCATGTAAAGGGAGCGAAAACTGGATCGCCTCCGGAGATCCCTCAGGGGGCACACCTGGCAGGGAAAACTCATCAAAGGATCATCTTACTGATCTGTTGGGACCTGAAATCAGTAAGATCATTGCAAATTCAGCAACCGCTGTCATTGTGTATTTAAATGAGAATATTGGCCCTAATGAAATACGCATTGAAAATATTGCCATTGAACCAACACTTGACATAGTAAATGCTGCACTTAACTCACCGGGATTCCATGAGATCAATATCGTTTTCAATACCGGGATCAATCCAAAGACGATCTATCACATGTCAATAAAAGATCTCGATGATTGTGCTGGAAATATTCAGCAAGAAACCTCTTCAACGTTTGTACTACCGGAACCTGCAGACAGCCTTGACCTGATTATCAACGAAATACTTTTTAATCCATCGCCGGGAGGTGTGGATTTTGTTGAGATTTATAATCAATCCCCAAAATAAATAGATTTAAAATTCCTTCAGATTGGGAATGAGGATATCAAACCAATTTCAATGGATCATTTTATCATCGAGCCAAATCAATTTATTGCGTTGACAGAAGATCCGGAAATATTAATTAATCATTATCCTGGTACAGATCCAGATAATGTCCTGTATGTGGAAGATTTACCTTCCTTCAATGATGATAAGGGAAATGTATTTATTGCCGATGAATATGGGAAACAACTTGATTTTTTTCATTACAGCGATAAATATCACTCTGACTTTCTTCAAGATACCGAAGGTGTATCACTGGAACGTATTTCTTATGACGGGCCTTCAGATAATCCGAACAACTGGCAATCAGCTGCCAGTACTGCAGGATTTACCACTCCTGGCAAAGTAAATTCGCAATTTTTTCAAGGTAACACAGCTGGTGATGTAGTAACTGTTGATCCGCAAGTCTTTGATCCCGGGAATAACGGATTTTATGATTTTACCACTATAAAATGCCGATTCCCTTCTTCCGGGAATATGGCCAATATCCAGATCCTTGATGCAACCGGAAGGAGAATAAGAACGATTGTTTCCCATAAATCTATTGGTACAGAAGAAGATTTCAAATGGGAAGGCATTAATGAACAGGGGCAGGAAGTGAGAATGGGGCCTTACATTGTTTTCGTGGAAATATATATTTCTTCAGGTGCAAGGAATATTTACAGGAGAAAAGTTGTTGTCGGCAATCGATTTTAAACATGAAAAATGCCCACTAAAGTCTGATCCCATTTGCTTAAAGGAACGCTTCAGTGGGCGATGTCGGGGTGGCCGGATTTGAACTCCTTATTTTACACTTTTTTAATTTTATCTTTTTTAACTGATTATTAGGAAGTTACAAAATACTTTATTTATCTTGCCTTAACTTTATTAAGACGATATAGGACTAAAACAAGAAAATCTGTCCGCAATCTGTCCGCAAGATGAAGTGTAGCTATTATTTAGATCGACCATACA
>Ga0209536_100002092_pt1 | contig 32516 bp, 37 predicted proteins | sample DeeMarSeWOR28_12_FD_187461 | JGI IMG/M metagenome (GOLD analysis project Ga0209536, IMG submission 187461) | Marine sediment microbial communities from White Oak River estuary, North Carolina - WOR-2-8_12 (SPAdes) (version 2) | ecosystem: Environmental > Aquatic > Marine > Intertidal zone >... | reverse complement strand
ACATCATTCCTTGGTCACCAGCGCCCTGCTCATGGTCTTCGGTTTCGTTCACTCCCTGCGCAATATCAGGTGACTGCTCTTCAATTGAAACCAGAATGCCGCAGGTTTCCCAATCCAGCCCGTCTTTTGCGTTGTCAAATCCGATTTCCTTCAGCGTTTTCCGAACAATTTTAGGTATTGGCACGTAACAGGAGGTGGTGATTTGTCCAGTGACTATAACATTTCCCTGCATAACTAGCGTTTCGCAGTCAACTCTTGCTGCAGGGTCTTTCGCTATGATGGCGTCTACAACGCTGTCTGACACTTGGTCTGCGACTTTGTCAGGGTGTCCTTCGCCCACTGATTCTGAAGTGAACAAGTATTTTCCACTTTTTCTCATAAGAACCGCCAATTAAATTTGTAATGAAGGCTCTAATAAATCCGTCTTTTTCTTAAAAGCCTTTCTAAATTATCGGATGGAGATTAACAAGTTATTCCGCATCTATTTGCATCTGCAAAAGCCATTTCAAGACTAAACACCGAGAAACTCCATAAGAATAACCTATGAAAAAAGTCATAAAAACCGAAAACGCGCAGTTCTACACAACCTATTTTATGGATAGAACCGCTTTTAATAAGTTGAAATTTCTTGGAAAATTATAATAATTAGCCACTTTAAATAGAGAGTGTGGCACTAATTATGACCTTCCAATTCAAAAGCTTTATTGAAAGCCTAGCTAGCCCGAAAGGTCCAGGACCATCTACCACGTTTTCCATGTTTCACATCTTTTATGCCTTGGAGCTTGTAGCTAAGAAGCCAATTGGACGTAACAAGTTGGCCGAGAAATTAAACGTTGGAGAAGGTGCCATCCGCACAATAATAGGACGCTTTAAGAGTGCTGGCTTGATTATAACTTCAAAAGAGGGCTGCAGTCTTACAGATAAGGGTTTAGATGTCTGGAAAAACTTTGAGGGAGCCTTCCCGAAAAGAGTTGAAATCGAAAAAACAGCGTTAACAATTTCGGAATACAATTATGCTTTTTTAGTCAAGAACAAGGGTCACAAGGTCAAATCGGGTATAGACCAACGAGACGCAGCGATAATGGGTGGGGCGAGGCGCGCTCTTGTTATAGTTTTCAAGAATGCCCGTTTGGTAATCGAATCAATAAGCAACAGCATAGAAAGAGATTTTCCGAAAGCTGCAAAGATTATTCTTCGAGACCTCAAACCTGAAGACAATGATGTGATAATAATCGCTGGCGCGGATGATCTGTTAAGAGCGAAGCGTGGGGCTTTCGCCGCGAGTTGGGTGCTTATTGGCAATGATGAGAAGACGTAGAGTAATCGCGCGAATTAGTGTTTAGTATGTGTATTTTTCTCCGCCCGTTAGAATCCGCTCCAAAGTTGTGTTGAGATTTATCAACCCTTGGTTTGTTTTTGCGGAAACTGGAATCAGTATTGATTTAATGCCAAGTTGATTGATCGCTTGCATCATGTTTTTGCTGAAAAGACGATTTGTGCCTTTCAGTTTCTGCTCGATCGAATCTTCCAAGGCTCTTGGGTTAGTTGCCCAGTCAGTGATTGTTTTGATTTCTTTTTCTGGAAGCAAATCGCATTTTGAAAGCGAGTAAATTTGCGGTTGGAAGAATCGGTTATAGACAGCTGCTGAAAGAAACATGTTAGAAACGTAATTTAAAGGGTTGATAGAGAAAACGGCGTCGAACATATAAACGATGGCTTTAGGTTCTCGGGTTAGCTCGTTCACTATGTAAGGGCCGCTGGCTCTGAATGCGAACAGCTCCATCTGCCCTGGCGTATCTACCAAGACCAAATCTGCGTTTGTAGAGTCTATATCTCTTGCAAGGTTATCAATTTCGTCGGCTATGAGATCCGCAGCCAATATTAAGGCTCCATTAGGTCCTAACCCGTATTTTTCCATTAAATTGCCAACATCCACGTAGTTTCTAACATCCACATCAGGAGAATATGGAAGTTTCAACGCACCGGGGTCCAAGTTCACGACGGCTACATCTTGCTTTGACATTTTTAGCCAATCACTGAAGGCTGCTGTGAGCAGGGACTTGCCCGAACCTGCGGTTCCTATAATAAATATGAGAGGCATTGCTTGTTTCTCCTTTTGTGTGCGGTTTGTGTTAGTTTGAGTGTAATAACCTTTTTGTTGCTGATGTGTTGCCTGCTCATCATACGCGTTAAAGCCTGCACTGTGCGGACAGAGGGCTACTTCCGCCTTCATATACAGTTGTGATTCTTGATTGATTTAATTGTAAAATCTGGCAATCCATGACTAAGTTACAAAGTTTCTTAGTCCTGCTTTCTCTGCTAATTGAACCGCGTTTTCCTTCTCATGTTTAGTAAGGCGTCTGCGCATCTCGGGGATTTTGGGCGCGTGCCATTCCGGCCTATACTGAAACATGAGGTTTACTCTAGTTTCAGATCCCAAGTTTTCAGCTATCCAGTTCAGCGTCGGTTTCGTACAGCACTCCAAATGGTTTGGCAGAACTAGAACTCGTATTATCAGTTCGCCATATTTCTTAGCTTCCAGATGATTGCGCGTGCAGACTTTCCAGTAATCGGGTGCATCAGAAATTCTTTCAGCACAATCTGCTGGTCCATACTTGAAGTCTAACAAGTAAACATCAGCGAATCCAGCTAGTAGATGGGCTGTTTCTGGGCTGTAGTAAGAATTGGAGTTCCAGACAACGGGCACATTCAAGGTAACGTGCTTGAAGGTTTCCAGCCACTGCTGAAGCCACGGCGTAGGTTCGCCGCCTACAAGATTCACGTTTCTGCAACCATTCAAACGCAAATCCTCAACTTCTCTCGCAATGTCTGTGGGTTTACATTCGGTTCCGGGCTCAATCCATTGGGAAATGGTCCAGTTTTGGCAGTGACTGCACCGTATGGTGCAGCCCATGGTGAATATTGTTCCTGATGGCACGAGCTCTGGTTCTTCGCCTAAGTGCGCAAAAATACTTGAAACCTTTATAGAATCTCCGCATTTACAGTAACCTAGCTCGCCCGCCAATCTGTTAATGCCACATCTGCGAGTACAAAAATGGCAATATTGCAGAATTCGGTTGGCGATTTCAATTTTTAAGTCAAAATACGATTCTGTTGGCATAGGCAACTCTAGTACTTCTTTACCCGAGCTAATTTCGTGTTCAATCTTGCAGAACTCTTCAGTACGTTTCTTGTGCTCTTTCCAAAGAGTTTCTAAAGAGGCGTTGTTCTCAAATTCAGTTGGGAGCAATTTGGCTACCATGAATTTTGCTGTTTTCTCGTTTTGCATTACGGCAAAGTAGCGAGCTAAACTCTTTTTCGCTAATTCGTCATTGAGAACGGCGAAGGCGTCTGGTCTTGTAATCTTCCACATTCTTCTCTATTCATAGTTTATACTAAGCGGCGTACTAAAACAGTGCGTATGGGAAGGGAGCTCCTCTCGAGTGCAGTTCCCCCTTTATGGGAATATGATGCGCGCAAACTGGGCAACGCATGTCTTTTGTCATGTTCCATCGGGTAATCTCAAAGCTGTAACGTTTTACTAGGAGTTCATTGCAGTTTGGGCAGTAGGTGTTCTCTGAGGGGTGACCTGGAACGTTTCCAATGTACACATAATGCAGTCCTACGTTTCGGGCAGTCATGTACGCTTTTTCCATATTTTCAACGGTTGTGGCAGGGGTCGTCGTCATTTTATAGTCTGGATGAAAACGCAACAGATGGAAGGGCGTCTCTCGCCCCAGCGTATCTTTAATCCACTTCGCCATCTCTTTTATTCTGTCCATCGAGTCTCCGATTTTCGGAATAACCAAGTTCGTGATTTCGATATGAACGTCGTTTCGCCTAAATTCTTTCAATGCCTCATAAATCGGTTTCACATCTGGAACGGCTGAAAAACTCTTGTAGAAGCCTGGATCGCCGCCGCCTTTGAAGTCAACCGTTGCTGCATCCAGATAGGGTGAAATAGTTTTCACGGCTTCAGGAGTCAAGTACCCATTCGTTACGAAAGTGTTGAACAAACCCGCTTGATGTGATAGTTTTGCGGTTTCATAAGCGTACTCCATGTAAATGGTTGGTTCAGTATAGGTGTAGCTTATTCCTTGACAGTTCCTGTCTCTTGCCGCCTTGACAACTTCTTCTGGAGGGAACGTTTTGCCTACCACTTCTGTGTCTTGGCTGACCATCCAATTGTCACAGAATTTGCAGCGAAAGTTGCAACCAGCCGCTGCAATGGACATTACTAGGGCGCCAGGGCTAAAATGCGAGAGCGGCTTCTTACTTATCGGGTCAACAGCCGCAGAAACGGCCCTCCCATAATTCAGCGAATAGAGAGTGCCGCCTTCGTTTTTTCGTACTAGACAAAAACCTTTTGCGCCGTCGCTTATGAGACAACGGCGTGCGCATAAATTACATTTCACTTTCTTATCTTTCTGCTTATGATAAAGCATAGCTACATGTAAAGACAATAATTTTCACCTATTATCGAATAAAGAGTTACCCGCATTAACTCCTAGATAGAAATATGGAAGTTTTTCTTAAAAACTATTAGCCCATGCACGCCTGTGCTTTCGAGTGGCGAAAGTTACTAACTGGACATTTTTGGTTAGCTAAACTTTTATCTTATTGTGGAAGCAGGCGTATTCACCAGTGTGGCATGCGGGTCCTTTCTGCTCGACTACGTACAACAGCGTGTCATAGTCGCAGTCTGTCAGTACTTCTTTTATCTTCTGCGTGTTCCCTGATGTTTCGCCTTTCATCCACAGTCTTTTCCGCGAGCGGCTCCAGTAATGCGCGTATCCCGTGCTCAATGTCTTCTCCAAGGCTTCCTCGTTAGCGTAAGCTAGCATAAGCACTTCTTTTGACTGCACATCTTGTACGACCACAGGTATGAGACCCCGCCCCTTCTTGAAATCCAGTTTCTTAAACAAATCATCAGTCATGGTCTAACGATCACCCCCTGATTACGCAAAAATTCCTTCACTACGGAAACAGGATACTGGTTGTAGTGAAAAACCGAAGCCGCCAACGCCGCATCAGCTTTCCCATCCGTGAAAACCTCAACAAAATGCTCCGGCATCCCAGCACCCCCGCTTGCGATGACTGGAATATTCACTTTTTCAGAAATCGTCCGTGTCAACTCTATGTCGTAACCGTCCTTCGTGCCATCCTTATCCATTGAAGTAACAAGAAACTCGCCTGCCCCAAGCTCTACAGAGCGCATCGCCCACTCAATCGCGTCTATTCCAGTGGGTCTCCTTCCGCCGTAAGTGTGGACTTCAAACCAGACAGGCCCTTCGCGGGTTTCCGCCGTTATTTTGCCCTCTGCTTTCTCCTTTCGTCTTTTTGCGTCTATTGCAACTACCACGCATTGCTGCCCAAACACGTCAGCCAGTTCCGTTATAACTTGCGGATTTTCCACTGCTGCCGTGTTCACCGAAACTTTGTCTGCACCGCTACACAGCACAAGACGTGCATCCGAGACATTGCGTATTCCTCCGCCTACAGTGAACGGGATGCTTATCGCTCTTGCTACGCCCTCGACAACTCCTCTAAGTATGTCCCTGTTATCCGATGAAGCGGTTATGTCAAGAAAAACCAGTTCGTCCGCGCTTTCATCTGAATAGCGTTTTGCCAACTCAACAGGATCGCCCGCCTTTTTTAGGTTCAAAAAGTTTATACCTTTAACTACCGTGCCACAGGTCACATCCAAGCAGGGGATTATTCGCTTCGCTAACGGCATCTCCTAGATTTCTCCTACTGTTTTTAATGCTTCTATCAACGTGAATCTGCCCTCGTACAAGGCTTTTCCAATCACTGCGCCTTTAACGCCCACACGTTTCAAGTCCACCAAATCGTTCAAGCCACCTATTCCTCCAGCAGCAACAACCTTCACATCCGGGTATTGGCATGCTTCCCTGAGCGTGTCAAGATCTGGACCTGAAAGCGTACCGTCCTTAGTTATCGAAGTCACAAGAAATGTCTTAACCCTGAGCGAAACAAACTTTTCCAACGCTTCTTTCATGCCTAGCGTTGTAACATTCGTCCAGCCTTCAACCATGATTTTGCCATCCCTATTGTCTAAAGCAACGATCACCGACTCTGAGCCGAACCCCTTCTGAACTTGAGTCACTGCTTTCGGGTCGCTGAACGCCAAAGAACCAAGAATAACTTGGCTAACGCCCAGACTAAGCACCTTTTCCACAGTCTCAATGTTGCGTATTCCGCCACCAACTTGAATAGGCATGTCCACGTTTTTGGCGATTTCTGCTATGACTGACAGATTGTTCCCAATGCTTAATGCTGCGTCCAAATCGATTATGTGGATTTTTTTTGCGCCTTCAGCTTGCCATTTCTTCGCGGTTTCCACTGGTCCGCCAAAATTACTGTAAACCTTGGCGGTTTTCGGGTCGCCATGCGTCAGCCGAACGATTTTGCCCTTCATCAAGTCAATGGCTGGAATCAACTGCAACCGTGGTCACCTTTTCACTATCTTGGCAAAGTTCATTAGGATTTTCAACCCGATATCGCCTGACTTTTCGGGGTGAAACTGCGTGCCGAACACGTTTTTGCTGGCTATAGCTGAAGTAAAGGTTGCCCCATATTCTGTCTCCGACGCCACAATCTCCTTATCAGCAGGCACGGGGTAAAGCGAGTGAACGAAGTACACATAGGACTCGTCAGCAACACCGTCAAAGAGCGCGTTCCACTTCAACAGTTTAAGCGTGTTCCATCCCACATGCGGCACCTTCACCTCGGCTCGTAACCGGACGTTTTTGCCCTCGAAAAGGGCTAAACCCTTTCCCGGACCTTCCTCACTTTCTGGAAAGAACAACTGCATGCCAAGGCATATCCCGATTAGCGGCGTACCGCTTTCCACAGTAACCAATAACGTGTCTTTGACGGCTTCGAGTCTGGCTATGGCAGCAGAAAAGCTTCCAACCCCAGGCAACGCGATAGCATCTGTTTTTTTAAGTTGCTGAGCTGATACGCCGATTTCAGTGTTTAACCCAACTCTTTCCAAGGCGCATTTCAGGCTCAGAAGGTTTCCGACGCCATAGTCGAATATCACTGCTTCAGGCATCAGATTACTCCCTTGGAGCTCGGCACACCTTTCCGCCTCGGGTCCATGGCTAGCGCTTGTCTCAGCGAAAGCGCCAAGGCTTTGACTGCGGCTTCTGCTTTGTGGTGGTCGTTGCTACCGTATTGCACGTATACGTGGATGTTGGCGCACAGCGAAGTAGCAAGCGACTCGAAGAAGTGATTGATGTCTTCTGTGGGCATGTCCTCTATTTTTTTGCCACGTAGTTTCATGTCAATCTTGAAGTATGGACGCTTAACGAGGTCGAGGGCTACAAACGCAAGGGAGCAGTCCATGGAAGCTGCTGCGTATCCGAACCTAGCTATGCCTTCTCTGGTGCCCAACGCTTTGTTCAGTGCTTCGCCTAAGCCTATGGCGAGGTCTTCAACAGAGTGGTGTCTTAAATCACCAGTGACTTTGGCGGTTATGTCGATCATGCTGTGTGTAGCCAGCGAAGTCACTATGTGGTCGAGGAAAGACACACCCGTGTCTACATCGACTTTTCCTAGTCCATCAAGGTTTACTTTTACACTGACCTCTGTTTCATTGGTTTTCCTGTACACTTGATCCTTTCTCATGCTTCTTCACCCAAATAGGCTCTCAACGCATTGAGGAGTTTCATGTTCATCTCGGGCAACCCAACCGTGGCTCTGAGACAGTTCTCATATGTCAAGAGCTTGCCCAACTTCTTGATGATTAAACCCTGCTTAAGCATGTTTATATAAACGTCCTCGTAGGGCTTCTCAGCGTTAAAGAGGACAAAGTTTGCCCGTGAATCGAACGCTTCCACACCTCTTATCTCATTCAGTGCGTTTATCAGTTTTTCCCGTTCAGCCTTCAAAGCGACAACCGCCTCCTTCATTATACCAACGTTTTCCAAAATCTTCCTACCCATAGTCAAAGATACAATGTTGATGGCGTAAGGTGCAGGTATCTTGTTAATCGCCTTTGCTAGAGTGGGGTTTGCCACGGCATAACCAAGCCTGAGCCCAGCCAAACCAAACGCTTTCGAGAATGTGCGCAACACCAACAGGTTCTCGTATTTGTCTATCAGCGGAATAACTGAGTAATTCGCGTACTCCCCGTACGCTTCGTCAACCATCACTATACCAGGGAACGCTTCAATCAAAGCCTCAACCTCTTCCAGCCCAAACTGGTTACCTGTAGGATTATTTGGAGAACAAAGGTATAGTAGCTTGGTCTCGGGCGTGAAAACAGCGCGCATCGCTCTGATGTCAAGTTTGAAACCGTTCCTAAGCGACACGGAAACGTACTCAGCACCCTGATATTTTACGCAGTACCTGAAGACGCTGAACGTGGGAGCAAACGTAACTGCGCGGTCATCTCTCTCCAAGAACAAACGCGTGACACGGTCCATTACTTCGTCGCTTGAGTTCCCAATAGCTACACACGACTGTGGCAACCCCAGGTACTTTGTTATAGCTTCGCGCAGTTTCTCTTCTTCTTCCTGCGGATAAAGCCGCAAGTCAATTTCCTCTGCCACTTCCTTCAGCAGTGCGACAATCTTCGCTCGTGGCACGTATAGGTTTTCGTTAAAGTTCAATTTGGCGATGCTACCGGGTGAAAGCCCATACTGCTTCGCTATTTTTTTAGTGGTTGTTTCAGGAGCATAGCTTTCAAGAGCGTTTATCTTTGCTATCTTTGCTTCCAGCCACTTCTTAGATTTTGCTTTCATTTTTTAACCTCGCTTCAACGGCTTTGTAGTGGTTCGGAAGATTTTCTGCTTCAGTCAGGACTTTCACACGGTCCCGTACATTGTGCAGTCCTTCCTTTGAACCCACAACTACGCTTACCATTCTGGTGAAGCCAAGGGCGGACAAACCTGAAAACGCGTGCCCGAAGCCACCTGTGGGCAATACATGATTCGCTCCACTGGCGTAATCGCTTAGGGCAACAGGACTATAAGATCCGAGGAGAATTAGCCCAGCTGACGTAATTTTCTCAGCTATTCGCTCAGGGTTTCGCATCATTAGCTCAACATGCTCAGAAGCAAAAATGTTCGCCAATTCAACAGATTCAGACATGTTTTTGCAGGTGATTATGAAAGCGTACTGCTCCAACGCTTTCGCAACGATTTCTCCTCGCTCTGCGCCAGCAACCGCTTTCGATAGCCAACCCTGCACCTCTTCTGACAGCTTCTCCGAAGTGGTAATCAACCCAGCCACGCTGTCCGGGCTATGTTCCGCTTGAGAGATCATGTCAAGAGCAATGAACTGCGGGTTTGCGGTTTCATCTGCCAACACCAAAACCTCGCTTGGACCAGCAGGCATGTCAATGGCAACATCCTTTGAAATCAGAATCTTCGCCGACATTACGTACCTGCTTCCCGGACCAACGATTTTCTTAACGGGCTTAATTGTTTCAGTCCCGTATGCAAGCGCGGCTATAGCTTGGGCGCCTCCAATCTTGTAAACCTCGCTAACTTCGCAGATGTCTGTAGCAACAAGAACCAACGGATTCATCTTGCCCTCAGAGTTGGACGGTGAACACACAACAATTCTGGGAACTCCTGCAACCTTAGCTGGCACCGCTGTCATGACCAAAGTGCTTGGGTAAGCAGCCTGACCTCCTGGAACATAACATCCGACGCTTTCGATTGGACGCAGACCATTTTGAACCGTGACGCCATCTCTAGAGATTTTGAAGCCCACCTGCTTGAGCGCGAGCCGCTCGAATGTGCTAACCTTGTTTTTCATGAACCTGATGGCGCCGACCTGCTCTTGACTAACTTCGTTGTAAGCTTCTTTAATCTCTCTTGATGTTACTCGCAGGTCTTTGGCGTCTAGGCGGGCTCCATCAAATTGCTCTGTAAACGTTAAAAGCGCAGCATCTCCGTTTTTTACGACGGCGCGTACTATTGCTTTAACATTCCTTTCGACTTCTTCAGTGGTTTTTTCGTCTGGTGCTTTTCTTTTAAACCAGTAAGGCGGTAACGTTGAGGATTTCCATACTCTCACTTGGACTCGGTTGGGCATTTGGTTTTTTCTCTCCTGCTTATCTCGTCTAAAGCCAACACTTGCCGAGGTTCGTAGACAACGATGCCTTGGGCGAGCTTTCGGATTTTCGGCAAGAGGCTTATGAGGCAGTCTTTTTCGATTATCGTGTTAACCGAGCACCAGTTCTCATTCGCCAACGGGGCTACCGTAGGGTTTCTCAAGGCTGGCAGTTCTATGAGCAGTTTCTGCAGGTTTGCTTTCCTTACGTTTACGAATATGTGGATTCTCTTGGAGCCGTCCACCACGCCTTTTAGCAGGGTCAGGATGTCGTAAATTTTTTCTTTTTTCTTCAGGTCAGATAAAGCATCTTTGTTCGCTACTAGCACCGCGGAAGACTTCATTACGTCCTCGATTATTCTCAAGTTGTTCGCATCCAGCGTGGAGCCCGTCTCAGTTACATCCATGATGCAGTCAGAGTTTTCCGGAGGCTTAGCTTCTGTAGCGCCAAAAGATAGGAAAATCTTTGCCCGCGGGTTTTCCCCTTTTTTCCACCACGGCGTTACCATCAAGGGTTCAGAATTGCCGAAGCGTTTTTGATAGGCGGGACAGCTCATTAGGTACTCAGCTGCAATATTCAAGTATTCAGTGGAAACCCGGAAGTTTTTACCTTTGCTCCATAGATCTTCCATGAGTTCGGAGATGGATTTCGCACTCAAACTCTTCGGTATGGCTATTACCAGCCGTATTTTCCCGTACTCCAAGTTTTGAAGGACTTCAACATCAGCGCCTGTTTCCCTGATCCAGTCTTGACCTGTTATGCCGACGTCTTCTAGCCCTTCGCCAACGAAAACTGGGATTTCTTGGGGTCTGAGAATTTTCAATTCAATCTTAGGGTCGTTGATTCTTGGCCTGTAGGTCCGTTCTTGACCTGAGACTTTGTATCCTGAACGGTTCAGAATGTCAAACGTTGCTTTGGCTAAAGAGCCAGCAGGTATGGCAAATTTTACTTTATCCATTTTTCATCACTCAAGTTTTTAAAATATTTTCGTCTTAATTTTTTAACCGAAAATCTGGTTTCCGAGAAAAGTTGAGACTTCTGGAGGGATCTGCGGAGGTTAGAATAGTTTTTCGTTTCTAGGCGGCCGTTTCTTGGATTGCTTCTACTTCTGATGAACGCAATCGCCTTGGATGAACGCGATCCCTCAACTTTTATCACTGAAAGGCACCTTAAGTTGACGTTTCCTTATAAATCTATCTTCTCTAATATTAGCTGTGATATCTTGTCTTATTATTCTGAAGAGGTGTTTTTTGTTTTTATCTCGAAAACAAGCGGAGGGACCATGGTTTTAATGTCCAACTCTACATCGAACAATCCCTCTAAGAGGCCTTTCCACAATTCAGGATATCCAATAAACGGCGTCTTAAGGAGAAGATATTTATCTTTCAAGTAGAAATCTCCGAATCCTTGCACCCTTAACCTTTTGAAGATGCTTTCCCAATTTTCAAATTGAGTTGCTTGGAGACCTAAAGTCGTTTCCATTGAGACTTTCAAGGCGACCCCCATCTCTTTCCCAATTCCGCACCATTTTTCTTTTGGAATATGCTGAATTAGTGTGTTTAACAACTCCACGTTAACGAAAGCGATACGGCTTATTCCGCAATAGTATTCGCCGGGGAACCGCCAATCGTAAATCATCATGCTTCGGTAAATGTCTAGCATCTTGGAGATAAGAGGCTTGATCCCGGGCTCCTTTCCCTCTTTTATCATTTGATCTACGAAGTCGCGTTCTTCTTTTTCTAGTATGATTGTTGTTCTCTTGGTGGTCTTCTCATCCTTGCTAAACATTTGATCTAGATGATTTCTATTGTTCTCTTGCATACGTGATATATTTTTAGGAATATTTTATATGCTTTTCTAGCTGTCGCCAATAATACGAAGAAGATTTAATACAGGCCATAAGAATCTAGAAAATGCCAATGAAGAATCCAAAATGCTGATAACGATGATGCACCCTGGGGTATCTGAGGCACATATTCACGTGATTATTTTCTTTCGAATAAGAAACAGCATTAACAATAATCCCGCGATGAACAGGGAAAAACCCGCAACTACTGAGGCAATGTAACTCACTTTAAGAACTTCAAAGAGCAAGTAGGAAAAGTAGGTTGGACCAGCAAAAATCAATAGAGCTGTGACCAAAACTAGGAGAATTCTCATGAACTTTGAATTTACGTCGAATCTGCCAACGTTGTTGTTTTCATCATTCTCGACCATGCAAACACAACCCCGCTATTATCTAAGTCTAATCTTTTTTCTTATAACCCTTCTTTTATCTCTTTTCCTAAAGCCTTCATCAAAAACTTGAAAACTAGAAACGCAGCACCGCGATCCGCCTTGAAACCGGTTGTAGCACCCAGCAAGCAGACCCCTTCGAGGTTTCGCTCCTTCGCAAGGGCCAAAGTAAGTCCTGTACCCCCAACTATTCTGCCTTTGCTGTATATAGCAGCGCCTTTTTCCATGAACTCGGTTGCCAGTCTTGATGACGTAGCTGCTACGTAAACTTGGGCTTTATCTTCAGTTAAGGGTACGCCCCCCATTGTCACGATGAAATGGCAACCTATCTTTTCCACAAAATCCACTATGTCAGAGCAAACTTGATAGTGCGCCAAAACATCATCGAATGAAGGCTGCATTTCTCCCGTCATGATAACAAGATTGTTTTTCTCCATAGGCGCAGCGTAGAACTCATATTTGGGCAGATGGGCTATTCCTTTTGTGCTGATTGAAACGTAATCAGGAAAGGATGGGGAATACAATTCTGCGAAAGGTTTTGCTTCACAAAACTTTATCAAAAGATGCGCCGCTATTCTCCCGACATTGCCAAAACCCGGAAGTCCCTGAACAAAAACAGGGTTTTCAAGGTCTGGGTTGAACATCTCGCGCAGGTACAGCTTATCCATTCAACATTGCACCAGGCATAGAGTAATTGCCGACACTAAAATGCTTTTGCTGAGGAAAAAAAGAAACTATTAATATCTGACGGAGAGGTAGTACTAAAAGGATTCAGAAACCAGTTTAAGCATAAACACAGCGGGGTGGGGTAGCCAGGATTAACCCGCTGGGCTCATAACGGCGCCTGAGTGCCGTGAGAGACCCAGAGATCGCTAGTTCAAATCTAGTCCCCGCTACCAAATCCATGTGTTTTGAAGAAAGCTTATGAAATGTGATGCTGGAAGTCTAGTTAAGGTCCTTTTAGCTCTTCAGATGTGAACTCTGGGACCGTTTTTCAAAATCGATTGGTTGCCCGCTTATGATTAAGCCGTCAGTTCGGCGAGCAACTGCCAGAATTTTGCTACCATTGGCTGCTGACGCAGATATCCTTCAGCTTTCTTGAGAAGAAGATTCTCTTTAGTAGCTGACAGATCAAGTATGTAGATTTCTTTTGGTTTTTGTGTTTTCTTTCATTTACTAAATTGGTTGTCCCTTACGAGAGTATCGAAAGTATTAATGAATCTGCTATTTCTGGGGTTGATAATATCAGATGCCCCATTTTTAGATTTAGAAAGCGCAATAAAAAAGGGATTAATAAATGAGGTGGAAATACTGGAAACAGGTGCTTGCGGTTTTATGCTTTTCCTTTCTCTTCTTTGCCGTAATATTTTGTCCATTTGAGTTTGCGGGCGTCTCTTCCGAATTTCAACGCGCTCTTTTTGCATTTGCCTGAACAGAACCACAATATGGTCCCATCATTTTTTACGTACATCATGCCTGTGCCGGCTGGGAAATCGGTGCCGCAAAATGAGCATTTTCGTGGTTTAGGCATTCGACATTCCTCTTTGGTGGCTTGATCTTGTTTTATCTGGTGATTTTCTTTGCTTCCCTTTCGGTTTCTCTAAGCATCAAGACGTCTTGAACGCGCACTGGTCCTTTGACGTTACGCGATATGATACGCCCTTTATCTTTTCCTTCCAAGATGCGTACTCGCACTTGAGTGATTTCTCCGGTTACGCCTGTGCGTCCGATTATTTGGATAACTTCTGAAGGGGTAAGTTCTTGTTCTGCTGCTTTGTCTTCTTTGCTCATTACTGAGCTCCTCTTTTCGCCTGCTCAATCCGCTTGATGAGTTCTTTGATTAATCCCGTGGCGTCTCCTTCTTTAATTATGCATGCGGAAGCACATGGGACGTCTATACCTACCGCGTTGCCAAGTTTATCTTTGTTTGGCACGAACACGTAGGTGATTTTTCTTTCCTCGCAGAGGAGCGGTAAATGTGCTATAACTTCTGGGGGGTCCACATCTTCGGCTATGACAACGAGTTTTGCTGTGGATCGTTCAACCGCTTTCGTGGCTTCGTTTGTTCCTTTTCGGACTACGCCTGTTTTTGAAGCAATTTGTAGGGCTTCATAGGCCGCGTCTACTATTTCTTTTGGCACTTCAAATTTTACATAGAATGGTTTGGACATATTAGCCTCACCCTTTAAAGGCACAGTCTTATCAACGCTTCTCATTTATGAAGGTTTCGACCGGAAATATAGAGTAACAAATTTGAAAGCCCACTTGATAAGCACTTGCCATAGTTTTTTAAATAGGTGACTAAAGTCTTTTCCAAGTAGCTAGTTGCAAAACTGTTTCAACGCGCAACTGAATTAGAGACAGAATCAGCTTTACCAAGGTTGTGGTTCAGGAGGTTCAAGGTATTGTTGCCGCCCATGTTTTGCCACGAGAATTGCGATGATGCCTACAACCGCTGCTATGACAGCGATGCTTATTAGCGCAGTTAAAAATAGAGGTATAACTGTTGCACTTTTTGCTGAACTCATTGCGCCTGTGTACAACGCATTGCCCGACCAGCCAGCTCGTATAGCATGTGAGCCTGAAACGTCAGCTATCCAAGCGTATTCGAAACCGCCATCTGACTTTGTTATTACGGTGCCTATTACCGTCCAAGCAACACTATTAATTTTCGCATAAAGCGTTATGTTTTGATTCGGAATTTGAGGGAAAAGTTGACCGCCGATAATTATTGCAGTATTTTGAATAGAGATAATTGGTGAAACTTCCAGAGACAGCCTACTTGGCTCCATTGCCGTGAAGCTCGCGGAAACCTGACCAGGCGCCACTTCTTCAGCATTGTCTAGAGTAACTACCTCAGCGGAGACTTCTTTCAAATCTGGTGGACACTCCCCGACTCTCCACCCATCTTCCCAGTTTCCGCCCGTACACTCTGCAACATAATATCTCTTGCCATCCTGCGTCACATAAAAAACGCTGTCCCTTGTGTCTTCTGGGGCACTAGAAAGGTGGACTCCGATGTTCATGTGACTTTGCTCTTCATAATACAAAAGCACCACCTCCAAGCCACCAGCTTCAATTACCGAGGCAGCAATGAAAGAGAAAAGGTCGCAGTCGCCTTGGTCGTCTACCATTGTTTCAACAGGGAATTTCCCCGGAGCAGTCTCTACATAGGTTATTTGGTGCACCATCATTAGAACTCCGTTGGCGAAGTCCTCTTCTTCGTCATAGATATCCCAGAGTCTGTCTGCTATGGGCTGCAAAGCATAAGGCGTTACGAATTTTGAAAATTCGCTGCTTGAAGACAAGCTGTGACTTCTTTCCGCATAATATTCCTTCAGAGTTTCTGGAACCACTACGTTAAGCTCGTATGTTACGTTACCATTTAAATGGTTTAGAAGGTGATATGAGAGTGTCTGGTCCTGCGCCGTGGCCAGAAAGATCGTAGAGAATAGAATGAATGTTGTTGTGAATAGTATTGTTACTTTTGCCGTCTTAGATTTCATTGTTTCTCGAATATTACTATTCACGACTTATTATTAGGCATTATGAACAACAGATTACTACAGAAAATACCTAACACCAATCACCCGTAAACTACAATCTTGCCACCGACTTCCCTCACCAAACTAGAAAGTTGCATTACCGCTTTTTTCAGGTCTTCCTCAGCCCTCTCAGCGTCCTTCGAAATAGTTGAAAAGTGAATTTCAATGTGAGGATCGCTTTCTCTGCCCTTAGGATGCGATTTCACGTAAACACCCGGATTATCCAGCATCACTTTGTCTATAAGTGGCGCCAAATTTGACTCCATAATACCGCCAGCGTAAATGCCTTGTTCATAAAAAGCTTTTTCACCTGTTGCCTCCTTGAGCAGCGGCATTACACTTTCGTAAAAAATAGCTTTCATTTCTGAAGGAACGCCTGGCAAAGCTATCAACATTGCTTTATCCAAGATTACCTGAATTCCAGGTGCAGTTCCGACAGGATTAGGAATCGGCTCAGCTTTTTTCGGTAGCGTTGCCATCTTCATCCTCGAGGGAGTAAGTTCTACTGTTTCCGTTCCTTTTTCTCTATTGTACGCTTCATATTTTTCCCTGACCATTTTCAACGCTTCCATGTTGACTGCAAGTTTTTGGCTAAGTGCTTTTGCTATACCTTCTAACGTTTTGTCGTCAAAAGTTGGTCCCAGTCCTCCACATGTAATCGTGAATTGCGGTTTTCTAAAGAGAGCTTCTCGGACTGCTTTTGCGATTTCGTTCACGTCGTCAGCTACGACTGTTACGCGCTTAACGGCTATTCCCAGAGCTGTGGCTTGTTTGCCCAGCCACTGAGCATTCGTGTTCAACGTTTTACCTATTAGCAACTCGGTTCCTACGCAGATTATCTCTATGTCATCGGTCATAACTCTCACGTTTCAGGCAAGCTCGTCAAAAGAAAAGTAAGCGCTATGCTCTTTATACTGTTTGCTAATCAACCGCACATAAGAATTAAGCTGTGCGCCTATTTTTTCTTGCTAAGCCACCATTTCAAGTATTCTTTTCTCTCTTTCTGCTTTTCTTCTTCAGCTGTTTCAAAATTAGGCTTCAATTTTTCCCGTAGTTCCCACAATTCTTGTTGGGTCACCGACAAGCCGCAACTTTTGCAGATATAATGCTTAGTGGCTATCGCATACTGCATGTCTCCACCACATTCTGGACAGTACCGCATTTCTTTTCACTCGATGTTTTCTAAGAAATAAAGCAAGAAATGAAAGATATTAGTCTTCGTGTTAAATAAATTTCAAAACCATGAAGTTTTTCAGGGATATGTCTCTACAGACATGCAGATACAATTAAGGGTGATCAGAGCCAGAGCCACTGTAAGAGCAGCTAGTCTATTTTGCTTTTCAGCACATAGGTTATATGCCAAGAAGACCAAGCGCGGATATTTGGTTTTATGGGGAAGTCACCCTTTTTGTTTATTAAGGAAACATCTTTAAGATTCTAAGTATAACATAGTTTAGGGAAGATTCTATGGCAAAGGAAAAAGACGTCAGCAAAAAGAAGTTTTTTCAGTGTGAAAAATGCGGTCACGGTTATTTAGACAAGGAAACAGCAATAAAATGCTATCTTTTTTGCGAAAAAAATGAAACTTGTTCGACAAAAATTACCAAGAAAGCAGTTCATTTTCCAAGTCTACCAACTCATTTAAGCAATATAGACGAAAAATAAACTTGAAAGGTCATGTTCAAGAATTGATTTGATGCAAAACTTACTATTGTTAGAGTTAATGTTCTGTCTCCGTTATTAATTATCGGACCAATATTTCACCACCTAAAATTAAAGACTATCCAAAAATGTGTAAGTTTTGCTGAAAATATTTGATAATATCGTCAGTTTTTCTGGGCGCTAAAAGTTGAACAGAGCAAAGGGGGCCTTGCGGTAGAAATCGCCATTATAAGGGCAAGTATTAGTCTTCGCTTCCGGTACAGCAAAATTTTCATATCAAACGTGATCGTAGACTCGATCGACCGTGTACTTTCCCGTTTCCATTTCCTCTTCTATCTCCCTCAACAGCAGTATCCGCTTGAACGTTGGTGGGTGGGTGGCGAACCAGCTGTTCATTGTCACCCACGTAGACTTGGATTCCTTCTCCATGGCCAAGTGCAGTTCACGCTCATCCAGCACTCCATCATGGTCCAAGTCGTATTCCGTCTTACTCTCCATAATCTGATGTATCTCCTGCTTAGCCTGTGCTGGGTCTCCTATGTAAAAAGCTCGAGCGCCCTCAGGAGCTTTAGGTGAAATTGACAAGCCATAAGTAATCTTGGCGAGGCCGCTTTCCAGACTTCGCGGCGAACCCGTCAAATAAGCTGAATAAGCGTCAGCGTAATGCTCGCGGAGTCTGCTAAGGCGCATCACACTGAGGAAAGTTATCATGTAAACTGCAAACGAGATGGCGCCTATGGCTAATAGTGCAACGCCTGCGTTTCCCTCTTTGTTTCTTCCCCTCGAACGGGAACTATACATTCCTGCTCGCAGTGCAAACTGCGCTATCATATACGCTATCAATGGCAACGCTGAAAGGACCGTCATGACAATGAAATCCTTGTGCTTAATGTGACCCAATTCATGCGCTATCACGCCTCGCGTTTCATCTTGGTTCAAGTTCCTCAACAAACCTTCATGTACGGCAAGCGTAGCGCTCTTTGAGGATGTTCCGAAAACAAAGGCGTTTGGCGTATTGTCTGGCACTACAGCCAGCTTGGGCATAGGTATGTCACTTTTGTCGGCCAATTCCCTGACATTTGATTCAAGCCATGGATTCTCCCCTGGCTTAAGATAATGCAACCGCGTAGTGGCTGCTACAATCGCTGGTCCTATCAAGTACTGTAGAACAATTAAGAGCCCTATGCCGCCCATTGTGAGAAGTAAACCTATCCATAAGTTAAACCCAAAAACAAAATACTGCAGGAGAAATATAATTCCGAGCACGAATATGCCGAAAATGAAGGAGGCTATGAATATCGAAGTTCCCATCGCAAACTTCAGTTCCGAAAGCCTAGCCAAAGGTACGCATCTCCTACGGAAATTGTCCGCTTAATATGGAATTAAGTCTTTCCAAAAGAAAAAGGCTTGCTCAAGCTGCAGGTGACGGCTGGAAGCTGTAGATAATGGAGGAATGATGGTTTAGATGGGGTAGGCGCCGCATATCTTGCAGAACTGGATTTTTGTTTTAATGTAGCTTTTGCAGTACGGGCATTGGATTCCGCCGTTGTCAGGGTAGACTTCTTCAGGTTTTCCAATGAGTTTTCTGAAGTGCTCGTAGTACAGTAGTTGCTCCTTGTCCTGAATTTTCACATTGTCTTCTGCGAGAATCTTTTTCTTCTTCTCCTCGAACTCGACCTCTGAAATCATGTCGTTGAAGTAAGTTCGCAACACTTCGGTTCCTGTTCCCGCCTCAAGGGGTGCTTTAGGCCGCCAAATGATGTCTTCCGGTATTACTCCTTCATACGCTTTTCTCATTATCCATTTGCCGTATTTCACGCCTTCGCGCATATTGATCTTGAACTTGATTGGTAGCTTTTTCGCCCACTCCATGAATTCCTGATCTAAGTAAGGTGCCGTAGTTTTCATTCCTAGAGACGCTGCCATGGATATTGAGGAGAAGCTCATTTCCGCCCACATCTCCTTCTGTTTCTGTGCGAACTCGGCTTCGGGCAGGTGGAATTGCCATGGATACCCGAAAAGCTCATCTAACGCGTCGCCCGTAAAAACACTCTTTAAGCCTTTTTCCTTGAGGATTGTTAAGCCTATGTAAACTGGCATGCTGTTTCTTATTTCCATTGGGTCAAACTTTTTCAGGGCTTTTACTACTTTGGGGGCGTTGCTGAGGACTTCGTCGCGACCAAACACATGGGTTTCATGGTTAAGCTTCAGGAAAGCAACCATTCTCTTCACGTATTCGGTGTCCTTCGGGTTTCCATGCTTGAAATGCATCGTCAAGCAGGGGAGGCTGGGTTTGTACTTCACTGCCTCGTAGGCTATGATTTGTGTGTCTGTTCCAGCTGAAAACAGCATGGAATCACCCATGTTTTTTTCTACAACCTTGTTCACCAAGGTTCGAACTTCAGGCAAAAGTTTGTTGTATTCTTGTGGATTTAATGTCACGTTTTTCCCTCGCGATTAACATTGTTTGCCGTCTCGTGGTATTTAAATTTATCCGTATGCATATAAAATCGCATAAAATATAAACATATGTTTGGAAATAGGCTTAAGTATTGAACATGCATCCCGGAGAAACCTGCTTCAGGTAATTCGCTGTTAAGCAGTTAAGTTTAAAAGTTTTCAGGTTGCGTTCTTACTGAAGACATAGTTCAGAACAACAAAACACGCGCGACAAGGTGAAAGGGTTTGAAAGTAAGTCTAATACACATGAAAGTCCGCAACTCCCTAAAAAGCAGCTTGGAAGCAGCTGCCACCTCAATCCGCAAAGCTGCCGAGCAAAAACCCGTATTCATCGCACTTCCAGAATATTTCTCAGTTCCAAATAACATGGAACAGTTTAACTCTGCAGAAAAGATCAGCAGAGAAACATATAACCCAACAAACCGCTTCCTAACAGACGCAAGCAAAGAACTTAAAGATATCTATCTTCTAGGAGGAACCGTGCTCCAAGAAGACAAAGGCAAATTTTACAACACGAGCACGCTGTGGCGAAACGGCAAGCTCATCGGAAAATACTGGAAAAGAAACCCTATTAGCACAGAATTAAAAGCTGGCGTGAGCCGCGGAGACAAGCCAAGTGTCTTCACCACGGAACACTGCAAAGTTGGCATGCTCGTTTGCGCTGACATGTTCGACCCTCCCACCATAAAAGCAGTTGTTGACTTGGGCGCCGAACTCGTATTCCTGCCTGTAGCCGCCATGGGGACCCACCCGCACGTTAAGGGACATCCGCTAACCGAGAAGCTTGCCACGGAAAATGGCATCTACGTAGTGAAAGTGGGCAACGTCAGCTCAAACGCCCGCGGTGGAAGAAGTGCCTTCATCAGCCCATGGGGCATAGAACAAGAAGTCTCAGACACGATCGAAGACTTGGTAATGACCATAGACTTTGACATGCAGAAGCTCAGGGAATATCGAAAATCTCTAAGAACATAATTTCTTGGTGGATATTCCTCTGCTTCTTTATGTAAGGTGTTATGTTTCTTTTGTTTACAAAAGAATAAAGTCAGTAACTCCAGTTGCAACAATAGCAGTCACAATAACAGCCAATATCAAGTACTCGATGCTTAGAAACGGGTCTCCACCAACACGACTAAAAAAATTCACAGTTTAGGAAAAAAGTTATAGAGCAGGCAGACATTAAGCCTTCACTATTAACTGTTATCGAGGTTTCAGATTTGCCAGAAATCCGTGTAGCACTCGTGGGCGTTGGCAACAGCGCATCAGCCTTAATTCAAGGAACCCAATACTATAAAGGCGCAAAGGAAAACACTACCGTCCCAGGACTAATGCACGTTAACTTTGGTGGATACCACATAAGCGACATAAAATTCGTCGCTGCCTTCGAAGTAAACAAAGACAAAATCGGAAAAGACCTCTCCGAAGCCATATTTACTCCGCCCAACTGTGTTGTTAAAATCTCAGAAGTCCCATACTTAAACGTGAAAGTTTCATCTGCACCAATCATGGACGGTGTGGCCCCACACATGGGAGAAGTATTCAACGTCTACAACGAAAAAAAAGAGGGCAGTGCAGACGTAGTCCAAGTGCTGAAAGACACAAAAGCTCAAGTGCTCGTAAATTATCTGCCAGTTGGTAGCCGAGAAGCTACACGATTTTACGCCCAAGCCGCTATGGACGCAGGATGTGCCTTCGTTAACTGCATGCCAGAATTTATCGCCTCAGATCCAGAATGGAGCAAAAAATTTGAAAACGCAGGCTTGCCCGTCGCAGGAGACGACATAAAAAGCCAATTAGGCGCAACTATACTACACAGAAACCTCGTGCGGCTTTGCTTGGACAGAGGCGTAATGGTTGACGAGACATACCAGCTAAACCTCGGCGGGGACACCGACTTCCTGAATATGACTGTAGAGGAAAGACTGAAAACAAAGCGCATCAGCAAAACAGAAGCTGTCACAAGCCTCGTCCCTTACGAGCTACCTACCAGAATTGGACCTTCAGATTACGTCCATTTCCTAAACAACAAAAAAATATGCTACATAACGCTTAAAGGCAGAAAATTCGGCGACCGCCCTATAACCATAAACGTCAAACTTGAAGTTGAAGACTCACCTAACAGCGCAGGGGTCGTAATCGACCTGATAAGAGCCGTCAAACTAGCGCTGGACAGAAAAATCAAAGGTACACTCATCAGCGTATCATCTTACGCCTTCAAGCACCCACCGATTCAAGTGCCTGACTCCACAGCCAAACAATGGACAGAAGATTACATCGAAGGTAAAAGAGAGCGTTAAACTCGCAAAGTGCTCCTTGCAAATGAAGGACGGTTTCATTAAAACTTTTAAGCATTGAACCGCCACAATATTCACCATCTAGAGGTGCATATACATGGTTAAAGTAGATAATTACGAAGTGCCTGAAGGCCTATACTACTCAAACGATTTTGCATGGGTAAAAATCGAAGGAGACAAAGTCCGCATGGGAATAACCGACTATGCCCAAAAACAGCTACGTGAAATAGTCTACGCTGAGTTGCCAGACGCAGGAACAGAAGTAAGGCAGAATGAACCCTATGGTACGCTAGAGTCGGTGAAAGCTGTTTCCGACCTAGTCGCCGCCATAAGCGGAACCGTAGAAGAAGTCAACGGGGAAGTCAAATCACAACCCGAACTACTTAATGAAGACCCTTACGTCAAAGCCTGGCTGATTCTCGTAAGGCCCGCGAACCTGGAAGCAGAAATAACTAACCTGATGGACTTTGACAAAGCGGTTGAATGGCACAAAAACCAAAGCAAATGAAGGAAAAAATGATGCCTAAGCGCATACTTATTATCGGAGCTAATGCTGCAGGTGTGGAAGCGGCATCTGCTGCACGAAAAAAAGACCGCGCAGCTGAAATCACTCTAATAACACAGGAGAAAAACGCAGGCTACTCGCGCTGTGGTTTACCTTTCGTGATAGGTGGGCAGATATCCAGCTTCAAGGACTTGATTGTTTATCCAGCGGCTTACTTCCAGATGTTGAAGTTGAATCTGAAGACTGAGACAAAAGCTACAGCCATTGACACCAAAGAAAAAGTCGTTACCATTGTTGAAAAGTCAGGCGCTATTGGGTCACTTCAATACGACAGCTTGGTGATTGCTACTGGCGCTGACGCCTTTATGCCTCCGATTAAGGGTCGTGAAAAGCAGGGCATACATAGCCTTCGCACTTTAGAGGATGGAGAAAAAATTCTTGAGGCGATGCATAACGGAGTCAAATCGGCTGTGATTATGGGTGCGGGATTGATTGGACTTGAAACTGGCGTGGCATTTATTGAGCGCGGCTTAAAGGTCACCATAGTTGAGATGTTGCCACAGATTCTCCCGCAGATGCTTGACGGGGACATGGCGAAGATAATTCAGGAGCATCTTCAGGAAAAGGGTATGTGTGTTCTCACGGAGAAATGCGTTGAAGAGTTTCTCGGCGACGACAAAGTGACTGGGATTATAGCGGGCGGCGAAAAAATAGAGGCCGATTTGTTCCTCAGTGCTTTCGGCGTGCGAGCCAACACTAGGCTAGCTGTTGAAGCTGGCATCCCACTGGGCGAAACACGCGCAATAAAAACAAATTCCAAGATGGAAACTGACGTGAAAGACGTTTACGCTGTTGGCGACTGTGCTGAAGCTCCGAACCTAATTACCCATAAGGCTGTCTGTGCACAGCTAGGAACAATCGCGGTTAGGCATGGAAAAGTGGCAGGGGTAAACGCTGCTGGTGCGTACTCACAGTTCCCAGGCGTCTTGGCTTCGGCAGTAACACGACTGTTCGAAATGGAAGCTGGCGTGACAGGATTAACAGAAAAAGCAGCAAAAAGAGCAGGAACCGAAGTTGTTACTGGCGCCATAAGCTCCAAAACGAAAGCGGACTATTACCCTGGTGCTTTGCTAGTAAAAGTCAAGCTGGTCGTCGAAAAGGAATCACAACGTATAATCGGCGCTCAGATAGTTGGGGGCGAAGACGTGACCCAACGCATAAACGCGCTATCCTTTGCCATCCAGAAAGGCATGACCGTGCGGGAGTTAGCTAAAGCTGATACGGCTTACGCGCCACCGCTGAATGAGACATGGGACCCTATGGTTTTAGCTGCTGAAATGGTTCTCATGAGGCTCCGTTGAGCGCAATTTTTCAATCTTCTTTTTCTTATTATGTCTCAAGCACTGCTTCCTTGAATAACAGCTAATCATATAAATCGGGTTGCTACCTTGCGTGTTTTTTTAGGAAACATCTTTGGAACTTAAACCTGAGAGAATGGAAGTGACATAAGTTAAAGAAGTTTGGATGGGAATTGACATCATATTAATGATTTTGGTGATAGCGAAGGGCGACATAGAGGGCTAAAATAACTGGATAGAAGTAGTTTTTGGGCAATTTAACTGAGAGCTTATTGCAAATGAGAAGGTGGGGACCTATTTTACGATAATCACGCCGTGCGATATGGATAGCACAAGCAGCAGGATCAGCGTTTTATATTAGGTCTGGTTTAATGCCATACGCGAAATAATGAATGTCCCAGTTATCGTTTATGTGTTCAGGAGCATCTACACAGACGAATTCAAATAACATTCGCCCCACAAAATCGAATTAACGGATCAGATTACAATTGCTCCCTGATCTACAGAAGAAAGAGGTCTCCTTTGTTTCAGCCTCTAAATGAGCAAGCAGACAGCCTCTACCGAGAAGCAGGCGCCAAAACATCATATTTGCTGTGTTATAGCCAATTAATGTAGAAACTATTAGAGTAGTCTAACCGCGGAGTTTTTTGAAACTATTTGCAGAGTGATATTATTTGTCTGAGCAGTAAAATGCAGACCATATAGTTAAATAAAAAAGAAAGAGGGAATTTTATTTGCCCATGACTTTTTTGGCGGCTATTTCTATATCTTCAGCTTTAATGGTCTTACGTCCAGCGTGCATAGCAAAATCCAATGCTTCCTTTGCGATTTTGATGCCGACTTCCTCCAATGCTTTGGCTAGCTCTTTAGCTGCAGCTTCGCTTACTCTGTCCGCTCCTGCTTTTTTGCACAACCTATGCATGGGAGCTACTGCCAATTCTAAATTAGTCATAAAGACTCCTCCGTCGCTTCTTTTTCTTTTTAAAGCTGTATTTAGCCTTTGCGGTTCAAAATATGGCAATCCATTTAAACATACTGGAAATTAGGACCATAAACCCGTAAAAAATTTTTAGCATATCAAACTTGGAGCCCGTGCAATAATGCTTAGATGTCCTTTTCGCTTCATAGGATTCTGAGAATGGGCACACAACTTAGCTTACTGTAGAAAGCGTTATCTCCAATAAGCCAAGATCACTGAACAACAAAAATATGTATATAACCATAAGGAAAAGGAACAGAACATAGGCTACCTTAGTCCTCAGAACATACCACCATTTTCCTTGTATTTCAGATTCGTACATTTTTGTAGTTTCAGTCATCCCCAGCCTTTTCCTTATCTGCACCATTTTCCTGTATGTTATAGATCTAGCTCTTCCAGCAGTAATTTGTATGATGGTTGCTGTAATCATCAAAGCTAGCGCAACCATGTATGCCAAAGATTTATGACTAACTGATTGAAAAGCCACTATTAGTGAGCCTGCAACAAGTATAGAATTCACTATGCAGATTCCATTTTTTCTTTGCCAGTTGTCATCATGCATGTGCTTGTATTCTATTTTCAGATTCTCTCTTTCTTCCTCGGTCAGAAAATCCATAAAGCAATCAGATATTGATATTCCATGAAAAAGATTAAAAGCTTTAAGAATAAATGACTTACTTCGCAAACATTTTAGATTCTGAAGGTGTTTGGCAAATTGCTAGAGGCGTAAACTTAAATTAAGCCTCTTTCTTCTATTGAAAACTGCTTTTACGCTTCCAAGAGGTGGAAGACGGAAAGGCGGTATTAAATCGGAGGAACAGCGCATTTGGGAAAAGTTAAGACGGAACATATTAAAAGGTTAGGTCAAGAACTAATGTCACGTTTTCCAGAAAAATTCTCCAGCAATTTTGACGACAACAAGCGTGCAGTTGACACGCTTACTGAGGGTGCTACCACGAAAGTGAGGAACCAAGTTGCCGGATACATTACACATACTATTTCTTCAACTCAAGTCGATTCTCCAAGTGAAAACGAAGAGGAGCTACCAGCCTAGGCACATGTGGGAAAAGGAACCCTTATGATGGATGAATACCGAAAGGGATGGGCTTTACGATACCTGCGTGAGGCGAAGGCGGAGTTGGAAGCAGCACGAAAGATACCCTACATGGCACCTAGTCTGGTGTTGGAATCAATCAGGAAAGCTCGAAATGCGATATACTATAGTATGGGCGAACCTGCTTTTATAGAGGTTCTTGTACGCGAAGAGGCGAGAAAAGCCCAGCCTACAAACGACTCGGTTCTGCGTTTTCTCATAGAAATCGAAGGAATCGTACAGCAGCTAGCGCAATTGGAGGAAGTAAACGGCGAAGCTATGATGAAGCAAGCTGATACATTGGTACAGATAGCCACTCACATCGTAGAGACTTTGACTGAAGAAAGATACGAAAATTAGGACGCATATCGCTTTGAGAGCGAATTCTCCCTTCTTCATAGTTTATTCTTTTAATTAGATGCAGTCCCTGAAAAATGTGAGAAATCGTTTATTAACGTCACCCTATTACCTTTTGTAACTAGGCTGGATCTAAAGATGGCAATAACTGTCAAGTTTGTCGGTGCTTTACGACATTTTTCAAGCGCGGAAAAACTCGCCATAGACTATAAAGGCTGTGACTCTGTAGGAGACTTAGTCGACGAACTGATTAGAGAGATGCCTCATATTAAGCGAAGTCTTATTGACCAACAGCTTGAGGATCCGAGGCTTAACGCGTTGATACTTGTAAATGGTAGAGAAATTGGCGTCTTAAATGGACTAGAGACGGAATTGAAAGATTATGATGAAGTAGTTCTTGTTCCATTTGTTCACGGCGGCTAAATAGTTAAGTTCTTCTCGAGAAATTGAGTTATGAAATTGGCTGCCATTCAGTTATGTCTTGTTGTATTGGATTTTGTTCTTTGATATAGTTTGGCGATAGGGAGTATTGTATAGTAAAGCTTAATACTTAATATAACTATGAGATTGGGAGGTGGCCACTCTGGGAAAAGCGGTCTTTGCAACTCCATTATACCTCTCCGTAGCCTGGACACTCATGATTAGTTATCAACTCTTTACAGAAACAGCGGTCACCACTCTTGTAACACAAATTGACACCTTTCTTCCATCAATAGGCTTTTGGTTGGCCTCCAGAGTAGACATGGTTGTTTTTGTCTATGCCTTCGCCTGGACCTTCGTGTTGTCATCCGTTATTCCCTCGCTTCTTCTCGGAAAAGAACGTGGTGTGCTCATTCAATTCTTTGTGTGCTTGACCCTAACTTTCTTGGCATTTGTACTATTGGATGTAATGGAAATTTATGCGGGAACATCACTGGCTCAGTTGCTGAGTTTTGCTTTCGTATTCAGCAATCCCATTCTAGCTGTGCTTTATCTCTGTCTGCCTTATGTTGTAATGATAGGGTTGGATGTGTACTCAAGGAGACGTAATAAAGTGAATAATAAATCAGTTGACTTCACAGAGATATATGTGGACTCTGAAAAGTTGGTGGAGCAAAACTATCAAGAGGCACAATGAGCATATCAATTATTATGCCAAGCAAAATAGCAACTTTAACAACAGATTTTGGTTTAAAAGACCCTTACGCGGCGGAGATGAAAGCTGCAATTTTAGGTATATACCCAAACGCCGTCATAATTGACATATCGCATGAAATAACAAAATTCAATATACGCACGGGCGCTTATGTGCTGGCTTCTGCGGCGCAGTACTTTCCGAATGGTTCGATCCATGTTGCAGTTGTCGACCCTGGCGTTGGCACTCGAAGGCGCCCCATATTGATACAAACCAAGCAAAGTTACTTTATTGGACCAGACAACGGCATCTTAGTTTTGGCTGCTGAGAAACAAAACATAATGCACGTTCACGAACTGGCAAACCCGCGGTTCATGTTACCCAGAGTATCGAACACCTTCCACGGTAGAGACGTTTTTGCACCTGCGGCAGCCCACTTGTTGAGCGGAGTTAAGCCAGAAGAGTTTGGACCTGAAATCCACGAAGTCGCAAAGCCTGAATTCGCGAAAGTTAAGCGAAAAAACGGCGTGCTTGTCGGCGAGGTCTTGCATGTGGACGGTTTTGGTAACATAATAACTAACATCAACGAGCAAGAAGTAGCGCAGATCCATGTAAAAGGGATAGTAAGAGTGGAATTATCCGGTTCCAAGTTGAAACTTAATTTGTGTAAAACTTATGGAGGAACAAAACCTAATGAGCCATTAGGCATAATCGGAAGCCATGGTTTTCTAGAAATAGCCTTAAATCAGGGCAACGCAGCCGAGAAATTCAAAACAAAACAAGGACACAAAATCAAACTATTGCCTTAAGAAAGATTGTGAAGCTGGTTTTCCCAAAGCCTTGAATTAATAAAAACAATTAGCATCTTCAATAGCTAAGACTACTCCGCTACTATAATCGACGACCTCTTCAAATCAGATTTCGCGATCTTGATAGCACTGGCGATTGAGCTGAACAGCGGCGACATAAGGATCTACAAAAAGAAAAACATTCCGGCATTAGCGCTTGCAGTTTGCGGAGCATATATAAGAAGAGGAAAATTTTTCCGCGAGCTAGGACTTTGCTTGTTTTAGTATTGGATTCCTTCGGTTAGCTTGAAATCTTTCGGCATCTTAACTGCCTGAACAATGTTAACGAAGTCAGCTCTGTCCGCAAGTTCTTTCGGTGCGAACCTTCCGGTCATAACCACAGTGGTTTCTTCAGGCACATTGTCAAGCAACTCTAGCACATCTTTAACGCTGACTAGTTTCCAATTGGCAGCCAACCCAATCTCGTCAAGCACAAGCAAATGTGGCTTCTTATCCTTCATGATTTTTCTCGCGAAATTTAGCGCTTTACTTGCAAGTTCCTTATCAAGACTTTTGACCCTTTCAACCTCAAATTTTTCTCCAGCAAATGCTTCAGTTTTTTCCTCTTCGCCGAGCCATGCTTCCCTCCCAAACTGATAGATCTCGTAATTGGGTGCAAGCTTGTCCTTGATGAGGTATTCGCCTATGTCATCCCGCCACTTTAAAAACTGAATAAGCACTACTTTCTTGCCGTGACCAACAGAACGTAACGCTAAACCCAACGCGTTAGCAGTCTTTCCCCCGCCAGTACCAGTGTACAAGTAGACGCACCCCATTCATGTCACCCCGGAAACGGGCAATTCATTGATGGGCAACCACCAGCATATTCAGACTGTGCCGAAACGAATGCACCTTCTTTGGTTTTGACCTCCCCAAAGTACAGAACCTGCTCTGGTTTGCTCCCGTACCTGAAAACTGTCACACCTTTGCACTTAAGTCGCCAAGCCAATTCGTAAATCTCCCGCACAACCTCAACCTCAGCCTCAAATGGCAAATTAACCGTTTTTGAAACCGCATTATCCGTGAACCTCTGAAAAGCAGCCTGCATTTTAACATGCCAAACAGGATCAATATCCAACGCTGTGACAAATAACCGTTTAACATCATCAGGAACATCTACAATCTTCTGAACCGAACCTGTCCGCGCCACTTCCTCAAGAAGGCTGGCACTGTAAAAACCCCTTGCCTTCGCAACCGCCTCAAACAACACGTTAGTTTCAAACAACCGTGCGCCACCCAACACGTTCCGGATGAAAGACACAGCGAACAACGGCTCAATTCCCGAAGAACAGCCTGCTATTATGCTTATAGTTCCAGTTGGAGCAACCGTAGTCACAGTTGCATTCCTAAATGCGTTGCACCTGTCCTTCCAGATACTCCGTTCAAAATTTGGAAAAGAACCACGCGCTTCAGCGATCTCTGTGGATTTCTTGTGAGCTTCCTCCTCGATGAACCCCATCACTTGCTCAGCGAGGTTTAACGCTTCCTCAGAATCATACGGCACACCCATCATAATAAGCATGTCCGCGAAACCCATCACGCCCAACCCAATCTTCCGGTTAGCTCTAGTAATATTGGCAGTTTCCTTCAAAGGGTAAACATTCGCGTCCACCACGTTATCCAAGAAATGCACCGCGTTCCTCACGGTCTCACGCAACTTGCTCCAATTGACCTTGCGGTCTTCCAACATCCGCGAAAGGTTGATAGAACCCAAATTGCAAGACTCATAGGGCAACAGCGGTTGCTCGCCACATGGGTTGGTAGACTCTATTCGTCCAACCTCTGGGGTGGGATTATGCCGGCCAATCTCGTCTATGAAAACGACCCCTGGATCTCCGCTTGCCCAAGCTGACCGCGCCATCAAATTCCACACCTCTCGAGCTTTAAGCTGCTTTACCTTCTCACTATTGCGCGGGTTAATCAGCCAATATTCTTGATCTGAAGTTGTTGCTTCCATGAACTCATCTGTAACTGCAACTGAAACGTTAAAGTTTGAGAGCAAAGTCGGATTCTGCTTTGCCGTGATGAACTCCAAAACGTCTGGGTGGTCCACACGAAGAATTCCCATCATGGCACCTCTGCGTTTTCCACCAGCCTTAATAACCTCAGTAGCAGCGTCAAAAATTCGCATGAAGCTCACAGGACCAGAAGCTACACCTTTTGTTGACCTGACGATATCACCTTTGGGTCTCAGCGTTGAAAAGTTGAAGCCTACTCCACCACCAGTTTTCTCGATTAGAGCCATGTTTTTAAGAGTGGTAAATACGCTGTCAAGTGAGTCGTGAACTGGTAAGACGAAGCATGCAGAAAGCTGACCCATGTTAGTTCCGGCGTTGAATAGTGTGGGTGTGTTGGGGAGGAATTCAAGTCTTGTCATCATGTCGTAGAAGGTTTTTTCTGTTTTGGCCGGGTTTTCTCCGAAGGTTTTGTCGGTTTTGGCTATTGCTTTGGCTACGCGTTGGAAAAGGAGCGTTGGAGTTTCTGTGAGATTTTCTTCTTCGTCGCGCAACAGGTATCTTGCCCGTAAAACTTCAAGCGCGTTCACCGTTAATTTTGGTGCTATCCCGAGTTTTTGGCGCAGAGTTCTGAGCTCTTCTTTTTTCTTTCGGTAGTCCCTATATGCTTGGGCAACTTTGCCGTAGCCCTTTTCCTCCAAGACAGCAACGACTAGGTCTTGTGCATCTTCCACTGACGGCATTTTCTTCTGGAATTTTGCTTCTAAACGTTTAACGACTTCAGCTGTTACTTTTTCGGCTTTTTCGCCGTTTCCCAGTTCCACTGCGAGAAAGGCTCTGTGAACTGCGTTTTTGATGCTGCCTGGGTCAAAATCGGCGATTCTTCCGTCTCTTTTCTTGATTTTGCCTGAAAACATGTGCATCTGATAGAAACTTTCGTCTGAGAAGATATAAAGTTTTCAAAAAGCACTATGAAATATTTGAGTTGTTCGATTTGTCACGGTGGTTGACGAAATTACTGTTTTTTTATAAATTGGCTTTTTGGTGCTCCACAAACTGGACAAGTCCAGGTTTCAGGCAGCTGCTCGAAGGATGTTCCTCCTGGTATACTGTTTTCCGTGTCTCCTTTATCAGGGTTGTATATGTAACCGCAAACTATGCATTCCCATTTATCCATTATTTCATGCCTCTTGCAGTAGAATCGGTGTTTCATCGTATATAAGGTGTGCTTGAGTTAGGAGTGTTTTATTAAAAAAAGGAAAGAGAGTAATGTTGCGTTTTGCTTGTTGGTTTAGGTTAGCGCTTTCAGTTTTTGGATGAGTTCGCTTCTCATTTCAGGGTTTTCGTTGATTTCTTTGCTGGCTTTGCGCCAATCTGCTGAGCAGCGTCCATAGCTGGATTGTTCCCCTATGTATGTGTGTATAATTTGGTCAATTTCGCTTTTGTTCGAGTCTGTGACGTTTACTTCGGCTTCTTTCAAAACTCCAGTAAACCATTTCCAGCAACCCAAAAATTTCATCGCTGAAAAACCTAGCGATTGTGAGATATAATGTTTTTGAAAAGCCGCCTGCGGTGGGTTAAAATTAAAAAAAAATTGGGATTTTATGTTGGTTTGAAGAATTTTTCTTTTGGTGCACCACATATTGGACATTTATCTGGTGCTTCGCATTCGACGGTGTTTCCGCAGATGCTACATACGTAGTAATCTACTTTTTCCATTGGTTTCTTGTTTTTTAAGGCGTCCATTGCTTTGGTGAACAGTTTTGCGTGTATTTGTTCCACTTGGTTTGCCACGTCGAAACTCCATGCTGCTTGTTTGTTTCCGTCTTGTTTTGCGGTGTCTATGTATGTTGGGTACATTTCTTTGAATTCGAAGGTTTCGCCTGAGACCGCAGCGTCCAAATTCTCCGAGGTTGACTTGATTTGTCCAGTTATTCTCAGGTGGTTTAGGGCGTGAACTGTTTCGGCTTCTGCTGCTGCTTTGAAAAGCTTGGCGACTTGCGTGAAACCTTCTTCCTCAG
>Ga0209536_100002091_pt1 | contig 32517 bp, 32 predicted proteins | sample DeeMarSeWOR28_12_FD_187461 | JGI IMG/M metagenome (GOLD analysis project Ga0209536, IMG submission 187461) | Marine sediment microbial communities from White Oak River estuary, North Carolina - WOR-2-8_12 (SPAdes) (version 2) | ecosystem: Environmental > Aquatic > Marine > Intertidal zone >... | reverse complement strand
CCCTTGATCATCAATCCTTTTTTCGCCGCCGAGCCGATGGAGGCTAACATGGCGATGGGCGTAGCCAGGGCGATAGAGCAGGAACAAGCGACAACTAAAACGGCGACAGTAGCCATTGGATCTCGCCGGATGATGAAAGTTAATAAGGCGATTCCAGCGACAATGGGCAAGTAGTAGGCAGTGAATTTATCGGCAAACCGCTGAACTTCTCCCTTATTGGCTTCGGCTTCTTCGACCAGTTTCAAGATCCGGCCGAAAGTTGTATCGGATCCAACATATCTCGCCTGAACTCGTATACTGCCCGTACTGGCGATGGTGGCCGCATAAACGGTCGCTCCAGGCCCTACCTCGATGGGCATCGCTTCCCCGGTTATGGTGGCCTGATCGACGGTGGCATGGCCGCTAATCACGTCGCCATCAACCGCTATCTTTTCGCCCGGCCGAACGACGATAACATCACCTACCCGTATCGCACTTACAGGTATCTCTACTTCTTCCTTGCCCCTGATCACTCGAGCGGTTTGCGGGGCTAGACGGGCCAGTTCTCGCAAGGCGCGGCGTGTTTGCTCGGCCGTATAGCTTTCGACATAGTCCCCAATTCGCATGAAGAAGACAACCAACAAGGCCGTCACCCACTGACCGGCTATCAAAGCTGCCAACACACCCAGGGTCATTAAGGTGTGCGCCGTCACCTGGCGGTGGCGAACAGAGCGAACCACTTTGCGAAAAATTGGAAAGCCGGCACCCAATACTAACAGCAGTCCCACCCAAAACGGAACAACCTCCATCAAAAGATCAAAGAAGCCCAGGTACTCTCCAATGATTACAATGAGAAGCACAGAGACAAAGAGCACTGCCGTAAGACGCCGAACTCTAGTGATCAAACCCGCCTCCGGTTGCCAATCCGTTTCACTTTCTCTGGATTCCGGGACTGCATAACCGGCTTCGGATACGGCCCGGCGGATGGCTCCCATGTCTATACCTGGTCGCTCCAGCTCGAGCACTGCCTTTTCGGATGCCAGATAGACATCTACTTTAACCACACCAGGAAGGGAGGCCAGAGCCCCCTGAACATGCCTGGCACATTCGGCACAATCCATGCCCTCAATTGGAACTTCAAGTGTATTTTCTGTATTCATCGCCTATTAGGCACATTCTACAGCAGCCTGTCTGATACCTCAATGGCTACTGCTCCTCGTTAACTAAACCTTGATTTATTTGCTTTTAGATCAAAATTGTTGGTTAAATAAGAGTCACAAGATAAGGTGGATTTATTTATGACAATTAGGTAAAATTTTAACGACATAACAAGCCAGTGGCATCAGTAGAGAAGTACCTACAAGATAAAGATTGGTTAAGCATGGTCGTTTTTGCCTGCTTGTTTTCATGGATCATATTTATCGTTACTTTCGGCCAAACTCTGGCCTGGTTAACGGACCAAGTTTTACAGGCTAGTGGTTATAACTGGCCATCGATTATCTGGCTTGTCGTCTCTCTTGTTCAAGGAATCCTGATCCTTATACCTTCTTCTTTTCTAGCCTGGTTATGGCCTAACCAACGTTACCGATTAATCTACCGGATATGGGCAGCCAGCGTCGTCATCACCATCGTTTACGCGCCTATCCGCCTCGTTAACCTTCCGGCCGTCTTAACTGCCAATATCCTGCAGATTCTGATCTCGCTCTTCTTAATCATCGTCACTGTTGGATACTTATTACTCAGCCAACAGCCGATACCCAGCCTCCGGTTCTCTCGTTCATCAATGCTCGGTTTATCACTTGTTGGCCTGGTGGTTTATTCATGGTTTGCCTGGGGAGCCCTCGGATCGATTTTAGACACTGCCTTCAATCTGTTAGCTGGACTATTATTCGGCTTATTTAACGGCTTATTTCTGGCATACTTCTTGTACCAACCGCTCCATGACTCCAGCCATAATCGTGTCGCCAATATCGTGCTTGGAGGAATGGCCAGTGGAGCCGTCATGTTAATGCTTTCGAGCGCATTTGGTTTCGGCGGTTTGCAGCTTGTGTTGATACTCATGATCCCTGCCCTCAGCTGGTCAGCCACCATGCTATTCGAATGGTTCGATCCGGAATTCAGTGCCAGGCAGAAGTGGCTACCGGCAACCATCCTGGTTGGTACCGCAACAGCTATACCAATGATGATGATCGATCCAGACGAGTTATCGCTTGAACTAGCCTTTAATTCTCGCGACCAGCTTTCCTGGAGTTTCTACGCCGCTTTAGTTTCCATGTTCACAGCTCTTGGATTGGCCTTGATCTTGGCACTGATACGGCGTCGTGTTCGGGTTCGAAGATCGGAATGGCTGATAGCTTTAACGACAGGCTCGGTGTGGATGGGGGCGATATTGGTTTATTTCTTCGTTGGCCAACCCGGTTTTTTTGGGGATCAACTACTCGTCGTATTGGAAAATCAAGCCGATCCCTCGGCTTATCAGGAGATTAGAGATTTCAATGCTCGACGCCAGTTTGTCTACGACGTCTTGAGAGAGCATGCGAATGTGGATCAACAAGGATTGCGCCGCGATCTGGATCGCCTGGGCATCAATTATACACCCTATTACCTGGTAAATGCCCTAGCAGTGGATGCAGGTCCATTGGTCAAAATCTGGCTTGAAACCAGGCCAGAAGTCGATCGCGTCCTCGACAATCCAGTGCTTCGACCGCTTCCGGTATTACCGGATAAAAGAACGGGTAGCGCTAATGCTCCGGCTGAGATCCCCTGGAACCTTACACTCATTGGTGCGGATAGAGTCTGGGAAAATTTTGGCGTAACCGGAGATGGCATCGTTATCGGACAATCTGATTCCGGCGTCCAAGGCGACCATCCTGAGCTGGTTGATTCGTACCGGGGACGGGATGGGGACAACGATTTTAACTGGTTTGATCCATGGAACCATTCGGCAGAACCAACAGATATCACTGGTCATGGCACACATACCTTGGGTTTGATCGCCGGTAAAAACACCGGGGTCGCTCCTGATGCAGAATGGTTTGGATGCACAAATCTGGCTCGAAATCTGGCAAATCCCTCCCTATACCTTGACTGCATGCAATTCATGTTGGCTCCCTTTCCTATGGATGGCGATCCCTTTGTCGATGGAGACCCCGCATTGTCGGCCCACGTAATCAACAACTCCTGGGGTTGTCCTGAACAGGAAGGTTGTGATAGTGGCGCTTTGGTTGATGCGGTGCGGGCGATGCGCGCTGCGGGCATATTTGTCGTGGCTGCGGCCGGCAATGATGGGCCTGCATGTGAAACTGTTCAGGATCCCCTGGCGCTTTATGAAGAAGTCTTTTCAGTAGGTGCTATCGACCAAGGTGGTAATCTGGCATCATTCAGCAGTCGTGGGCCGGTCACGGCCGACGGCAGCGGTAGAACAAAGCCTGATATTGTCGCGCCCGGCGTCGATGTCTTGTCCTCATTCCCCAATAATAGTTATGAGTATTTACCAGGCACTTCGATGGCCGGTCCCCATGTGGCTGGCGTCGTCGCCCTGATGTGGTCTGCCAACCCATCGCTCATCGGAGACGTTGAACGAACAGAAGAGATCCTGCGTCACACGGCCAAACCCTACGATGGCTCTCTTCCAAGCTGTGTAAGTAACCCGGACATTCCAAATAATGGCGTCGGTTATGGGATCGTCGACGCCTACGCGGCAGTGAAAATGGCGCTTGAGGAATAGTGTTGATTTCTGATGGGGTTGTTAATCGACCCACAAATGTTCGGCTTGAATGAACCGGATGGTGCCCGTTTCGGCCCTTAACAAGAGGGAGGTCGTTTCCACGTAACGACCTTGATATTTTATGCCTTGTAAGATGGGGGCACCTGTTATTCCTGTGGCAGCGAAATAAATCTTCTCGCTCCGCACGAATTCCTTGCTTGTCAGGATACGCTCTGGTTCATAACCGGCTTTCCGGATAGCATCTCTTTCTTCCGTGGATTGGGGAGACAACCGACCCAACATACCTCCTCCAAGCGCGCGGACGGCACAGGCAGCGATAACACCCTCCGATACGCCGCCGATTCCCATGAGAATGTCACCTCCAGTATGATGCAAAGCCGCTTCTAGGGCGCCTTCAGCGTCTCCCTCAGGGCGAAGTGAGATCCTGGCACCCGCTGCCCTTATTTCGTTAATCAAATCTCGGTGACGGGGACGGTTCAAGACAATAACAGTCAAATCGCGTACATCCTTTTCTTTTACTCGGGCCACGAGAGCTAAGGTCCAGGCAGCCGGGGCATCCAGACACTCGGGAACTAAGGCTTGGGCGGCCTGGCGATCGACCACGATCTTTTCCATGTAGATAGCCTGAGGAGGTGGCGACCACATGGTGCCCCGTGGAGAAACGCCAACTAGCGAAATTGCACCCGGAAGCCCCCCTACCACTAATTTTGTGCCGTCGATAGGATCTACGACGACGTCGACGGCCGGGCCATTACCTGTTCCAACGCTATTACCACTATCTAATGGCGAGTGCTCACCTAGCCGGCCTTCCTCGCCGATGACGATCTGGCCGTCAATATCGACACTTTGCAACGCATTGGACATGGCATTTGTGGCTGCCGAGTGAGCATTATCTCGTGAACCTAAGCCAATCCACCGGCCGGCGGCAACAGCCGCTGCTTCTGTTACCCGTAATAAGTCAAGACCGATATTGCGTGAAGCTGGCTGCTCCATCCCAATTCTCCTAACGATGCGTTATTTTGGTCAATATGAAGTATGTATCAGTCAATCGCCTCTAGCAAGCCTTCTTTTTCCCAAGCCAGCATACCACCACTAAGGATCCGGATGTTTTTATGCCCATTCATAAGCAAGCGAGCAGCTCGGCGACTCCGTCTTCCACTGCGACAGACAAATACAATCTGCTTATCACTTTCCAGGTCAAATTCATAATGGCCAGCCAGGATCTTTGGCAGAGGAACCGTCTCTGCCTTTGGTATATGCCCCTGATGGTATTCCCGGGGTTCGCGGACATCCACAATAATCAAGTCGTTTTCTTTAGTCCGAATTTCCTCCCAGAGAGCCGCCGCTTTCACTTCTAATATCGACTCAACAAGCAACTCTTTCTCAAGAACTGGAATATCTTCCAAATAAAGTTGTTTGGGCAGGTTCTGGCACTCTTTGAACACTTTTACAGGACATTCATAAATACAGACAGCCGGATCAAGATATTTGTAGAATATATGGCTGACGGCTAAATCTTCGGTTAGGAAGTTCTGCCATCCTAATCTATCACAAAAACCGGTCGAGGTCATAAGTTTGTTTACTCGATAATCGACACGGACAAGGAAGACATCCCCCCCTTTTTCTCTATAGGTCTGTACGATATTCTCCAGCATGTGGATGCCACTAAAATCACAATGATTGACATTATGCATGCGAATGAGCAAGAATCTTTGGCTCGGATTCTGCTCCATATACTGGTAGATCGTCTCCTCGACATGATTCACAGCCCCAAAGTATAGATCGCCCAGAATATCAACGACACCGAGTTGAGGACAGTATGGTTTGTTCTTCTGGAAAGAAAAATGTTTGTATTGTTCGTCAGGTACAACTTGATGAACCCGTGGCAGACTGGTCCGCCACAGGTATAGAGCAAACGAGATCAGGATGCCGGCTAGGATGGCAAAGGCGATATCGATGAATAAAGTGCCAATAAAGGTCACCAACATAATCAACGCATCACCTCTTGTCCCTTGCCAGATACGAACGATCTCTTTCCGATCGATCATGCCGATGGCCACGACGATTAAAACACCGGCCAATGCTGTTCTAGGCAGGTATTTGGCCATCGGGGCGGTAGCAAATACGGCAATCAACAGGAATAAGGCAGATAACAGGGACGCGATCGAGGTCCTTGCACCGGCATTGAAGTTAACGGCTGAGCGAGAGAAAGAGCCGGCACAGGGATAACCAGAAAATAAGCCAACGGTGATATTTGCCAGTCCTTGGCCCACGAATTCCTGGTTGCTGTCTAACCGCTGGCCGGTTTGGGTGGCAATCGAGCGGGAGATCGCCGTGGTTTCGACGAGACCAATCGCAGCCACGGCAAGAGCCCCGGTTGAAAGCCGGGTAATGAAACCAAGATCGAGTAGGGGTAGATCTGCGAGTGGAGGTAGAGATTTGGGTAATTCTCCGATGACTGATACACCGCGTTCGTCAAGGTTAAAAGCATAAACAAGAACAGATGCCACTGCCATGGCGATGAGGGCACCCGGTAATCTCTTGTTAATTCGCCTGACCACCAAGATTAGGACGATTGTGCCAATTCCTAATGTGGCTGTAATAAGGTTTGTCTCCGTTAAACCACTTCCAATCCCAAATAAAAATTCACCGATATTTTCTCCCTGGACCTCGATCCCCAGCAAATGAGGTATCTGCCTAATGGCAATTAATAATCCAGCACCGGTTGCGAAGCCAATGATGACAGAATGGGATACGAAGTTGATCAGCATTCCCAACCTCGCCAAACCCAAACCCAGTTGAAAAATACCAGCCATAAGGGCTAGCATGCCCGCAGCGAGGATGAAATCTGGACTTCCTGGGATGAAATTACTCAGTAGGATTGATAGAACCAGCAAAGAAACGGCATTGGTGGGTCCAGTGTGGGTTTGATTTGAGGAACCCCATAACCCGGCTATCACAGCAGCGATGATAGCCGTGTAAATGCCCATTTGCGGTGGCAATTCGGCTATTAGGGCAAAGGCTATAGCCTGGGGCAATAGAATGACCGCTACCGTAAGCCCGGCGATCAAGTCAGGTCGCAGATCCTTACGGTCGTACTCTCGGAACAACTGGGACGGCCGGGCGAGATACTTCTTGACCGGAACTAAGGACTCGCCAAGGTTTATATTTGACCGGAGCTCAGCAAACATTCTGTGGTTCCTCGTGTTTAGTGTACGACCCGTAAAATATGCAGTCAAGTCACCATTTAGTCAGATAGGTGCGTCACGTTTTTAGATTTGATCGAGTCAGAATGGTCCAGTTTTTACCAGTTAAACTGGATTATGTGTTTGTAGTGAAACTGGGCCAGTCTGCGCCAACCATCCCGTTATTCATTTGTATTCGATAACTTGATAGGGATAAACATTAATGACGGTCGTATCGCCAAATTGGGTGATGCGTGGCACGTCCTGGCGATAAACATGTACGTGTCCATGAAGCATGTATCGCGGCCGAAAACGCTGGATAAAACTTCTTAGGGCCCGAAATCCTTTGTGGGCCAGATCACGTCCGTCGTGGATTCCGTACGGGGGTGAATGGGTCACTAAGATATCCAGGTACCGGCCATGACGGGCCACATTCCAGATTAATTGTGGGATGAGGCGGTAAACGTTCCAACTCATCTCCCGGTCGGTATACATATAGGGTGCATTTGGCCGGTAACGCATTGATCCCTCAAGGCCAGCTACGATCAAACCCTTGGCCCACACCACCCGTCCATGAATGTCCAGGCCACCTGGCACGTCATGGAGAACACGACCATTGGCCGTGTATTGGGGGCTTAGATCATGATTCCCTCGGACATAGACCAGGGGCCGGTCCAGGGCCGACACCAAAAAGTCTAGATAATAGAAGGGTAAATCACCGCACCCTATTAGCAGGTTTATATCCGAGTACCTCTCTCCAACGTTGGATGAGTATAACGTTTTAACTATTCGGTCGCTGACCGCCAGAATTCGCATGGAATATTTAAAAAGGGCTCTTAATCAGATCTTTGAAAGTTTATAATAATCGATGCTTCAAGGATAAGGCCATTGCCGGCTCTCGTTTTCGGCCAGTTTATCCAAAATAGCTTGTTCCAAGTCAATGCCGGTTATGCTGGATATCTGCAATAAATACAACGCCACATCGGCCAACTCGCCGGCAAGAGAATCCCTATCTTTTAATTCATCCTGCCATTGGAAATGTTCTAATATCTCGGCTGCCTCGACGGCCAACGAAATCGCTAAGTTTCGCGGAGATTGCTGTCTTGGCGAATCTTCTTCGTACCAACCTTTATTGGTCACGAAAGCGTGCATGCGTTCTTCTAGTTCTTTTAACTGCATAGCCCACCCATATAGTAGCACTATTTGAACAAAAATAGGGGCGCTTACCAAAGCACCCCTATCAACGAACAAATCAGGCCAAAGAAATGGCTGATTGAGCTTAAGGTTCGGAAAAACGCGATAGTTGCTAGAGCCTTTCAGCGACAAAAACGGTCAGGTCGGCTAGGCGCATTGAGTAACCCCACTCGTTATCATACCAGGCAATTACCTTTGCCAAATTACCGCCAATCACTTGTGTTGACAAGCCATCAACGGTGGATGAGTCATTACTTCCGATGAAATCGGTGGAAACCAATGGCTCTTCGGTATAGGCTAAGACCTTGCCCATCCAACCGTCACCTTCGGCTGCAGCTTTAAACGCTCCGTTTATTTCCTCGATAGTTGTGTCATTCTCAAGTTCGGCCGTCATATCTACCACCGAGACTGTCGGAACTGGAACTCGGAAAGCCATGCCGTCAAAACGACCTTCCAAATCGGGTATCACCATGGATACAGCCTTGGCCGCGCCAGTGGTTGTCGGAATGATATTGATCCCGGCCGAACGGGCACGGCGCAGGTCTTTATAAGCCATATCCAGGATTTGTTGTCCATTTGTATAGGCATGAATCGTGGACATCAAGGCGCGTTTAATTCCAAATTCGTCGTTGACAACCTTGGCAACCGGGGCCAGGCAGTTAGTCGTACAACTGGCGTTGGAAATGACGTGATGGTTATCTGGATCGTATTCCTCTTCATTGACGCCTAAAACAAAGGTGGCATCAACACCTTTTCCAGGGGCTGAAAGCAGCACCTTTTTAGCCCCCGCTTCTAGATGAAGGCCCGCTTTGTCTCTTGTCCGGAAAATGCCTGTACATTCCAGAACGATATCTACGCCAAGCTCGCCCCAAGGCAATTTTGCCGGGTCTCGTTCAGCATAACTTTTTAGTTTCTCGCCATCCACATAGATGTCGCCCTCGCGCACCTCAATTTCACCAGGAAAACGGCCGTAAGTTGAGTCATATTTGAGCAGATGGGCATTGGTCCCCACATCCATCAGATCGTTGATGGCTTCAACGTCAAGCACATCCCGATAATTCTCGTAAATGGCCTTATAAACTTGCCGCCCAATGCGGCCAAAACCATTAATTCCTATCTTGACTGTCATTAAATCATCTCCTTGATAGTTTTGAACATCTACACGAAATCAATCACCGCTTTCGACAGTTTTTTGCTATCGTGTCGCCATGGTCGCTTTTCGTCGACCAAATCCAATGTGACCATAGGTACACTTCCCGGGTCATCTGGTTTCACAAACACTGTGAACCCGCCACCGGTGGTTGGTGGCACCGACAAATTCCTATTCGCTAAAACTACGTCAATGATCCCTCTCTCATCCATTTCATCTACGACTGTATGGCGTTGGATGGCCATGACGTGATCGGCGACATTGTAATTATCCGTCTCACCAGGTTGTACGGCAAGGTTGCAAACGTAAATCTTTTTAGCCCTTGTACGCTGGAGTGCCCGGGTAATATCCTTCACCAAGAGATTTGGGATAATGCTCGTGTAGAGACTTCCCGGTCCAATTACTACCAGGTCGGCTTGCAAGATAGCCTTCACAGATTGGGGATAGGCTGGAACCTCAGCCGGCTCCAGGGCTACCATCTCCACCCGGCCAAGAGCCTTGGGAATGGACGACTCACCAACAATACGCTGGGGCTCAACCTGAGCCTCTGGAATCACGTCGGCCACGAGGGTCACGTTGGCCAAAGTAGATGGCAAGACTTGCCCACGAACGGCTAACACGCGGCCAGCCGCCACTAACGCTTCGTCAAAACTGCCTGTGATCCCGGTCAAGGCTACCAATAATAAATTTCCAAATGCGTGCCCTTGCAACCCATTTCGTCCGTTTCCGTCACCATGCAACTGGCCACCAAAGCGATATTGTAATAATTGGGTCATTAATGCTTCATCCCTAGCCAGCGCGGCCATATTATTGCGAAAATCACCTGGTGGCAGTACGCCCATGTCACGTCGTAGCCGCCCACTGCTACCACCATCGTCGGCAACTGTGACGATGGCCGTGATGTGGTTCGTATACTCGGTCAACCCACGGAGCAATGCCGGAAGTCCGGTTCCACCCCCAATGGCCACAATCCTCGGACCTCGGCTTTTCTGTGTATACATGTGTAATGAATCGACCACTCGCACACCTGGCGCGCGAAATGGAGCTACAATGTTCTTGCTTAGCTTAAAGACGGCGATAAAAATGAGGATTCCTCCGGCAAATAGTGGGATCAGGATTCTCAGACCAACGGGCAGAAAACTAAGCGTTATCAAACCGTAGATATCGCCAACCAACAAGTCCTGTTGTCCCAATTCGACGATGAATGCGCCGATGCCAATTCCGGCAATAATGGCCCCCAGGGCAAGGAGTAACAGCCAGCGTTTGACGCCAATCCCCGGGGCAAACCATCTGCGCCAGGTTTCCCAATCCCGATTCATCTGTTTGCGATCGCTCATTGAACCACCAAAATTCCATTCTAACAGTGCCCAAGGGTACCGTCAATGAGGCGATTGGCATGCCCCTTTCACTGTGTTATGATCAAACCCCTGGTGGGATCCGGGAATCGATTGGAGGTTGTATGCGAACCGTCTTCTGGGATTATGATAACAACACCGTAAAAATGATCGACCAGCGCCAATTGCCTTTTGAATTCGTTGTTGCTGAGTTTGATGACTACCACGACGTCGCACGATCAATTCGCGAAATGTACGTTCGTGGCGCTCCAGCGATAGGTGCTACGGCCGCTTTTGGTATGGCTCTGGCTGCTAGAAAAAGTAGGGCGAAGGACCTAAAAACACTGAGAAGTGATCTTGAAGGTGCCGCTGAAACGCTTAATGCAGCCAGACCGACCGCAGTTAATCTTTCATGGGCTGTCGCCAGCCAGATTGATGTGGCGGGCGACGAAAGCTTGAAAAATATTGGCGAGCTACGCCAGGCTCTCTTAACCTCGGCTCAGCGGATCGCCGATGATGACGTTGAGTTGAACCGTCAAATGGGCTTTAATGGCGCTGAATTGGTCTCTGACGGCGACACAATCCTCCATCATTGTAATACCGGCGCACTGGCTACTGTGGATTGGGGAACGGCCCTGGGTGTGATCTTCGCTGCTCACGAACAAGGGAAAAAGGTCCACGTCTTAGTCGACGAGACCAGGCCCAGGCTTCAAGGTTCCCGGCTGACGGCTTGGGAATTAAAAAATCGGGGCATTTCCTTTGACTTGATCGCCGATAACGCGGCCGGACACTTTATGCGAACAGGCCAGGTTGACATCGTGCTTGTCGGATCCGATAGGACGGCCGCGAACGGGGATGTGGCCAATAAGATCGGCACTTACAAGCTGGCCGTAGTTGCCAAGGAAAATGGGATTCCCTTTTACCCGGTGGTACCCACCAGCACCATCGACCTGGCGCTAGCAAACGGCGATCTAATTCCCATAGAAGAAAGGACACCTGACGAAGTCCTTAAAGCGATCGATCGTCCAATTGCACCAGATGGCATCACGGCTCGCAATCCTGCATTCGACGTTACGCCCCACCGATTTGTCACCGGAATCGTAACCGAGATGGGCGTCGTTTACCCGCCTTATGGAAAACACTTGCGAAAAGCTGTGGAAGCCTCGCGGCGTGGAGAATGGCGTCCTATGAGCAAATCATCTTCAAACGACTGATTGATTGGCAAACGAAAAAGAAGAAAATTCTTCGAAAAGCTCTCTTTTCCAACAAATTATGGAAAAAATCCCGGTTGTAATTCTCTGTGGTGGACAAGGAACCCGCATGCGCGGTGGGACGCTTACCCAAAAAAATCTGGTTCCCGTAGGAGGTCGGCCCATCGTTTGGCACGTCATGAGCATTTTTTCGGCTTATGGCTTTAACCATTTTATCCTCACTTTAGGTTATGGTGGCGAACAGTTACGGCGATATTTTCTGGACTATGAAGCGATGACCCGTAACTATACGGTGCGACTGGGCAATCATGATGATTCCTCCCGCTTCCAATATCACACAGACATAAACCACCCCTCTTGGGAGGTCGTACTAGTCGATACTGGGCAAAATACTGAGAAGGCAAGTCGAATTGCCCGTGTGCGAGATCACTTAGAAGGCAATCGCTTCATAGTTGCTTATGGAGATGATGTAAGTGATGTTAATATAAACGCCCTGGTAGATTTTCATCAACGACATGGAAAGATGGCCACAATTACCGCCGTGCAAGTTACGCTCGAATATGGCGTGGTAGAGGCCGACGAGGCCGGTCAGGTGAGTGGTTTTGTCGAACGTCCCCAGCTCCCGTATTGGATAAATGGCGGTTTCATGTTGTTTGAACAGACCGTCCTTGACCTTATGGTGGATGGTGACGACGTTAACTTGGAAACCGAGGTTTTGCCCCAACTTGCCCAGGACGGGCAATTGATGATGTACCAGCACACCGGATTTTGGCAGTCCATGAATACCATGAAAGATAATATGCTGCTGGAAGAGCTCTGGAGAAAAGGTGCCCCATGGAAAGTTTGGTAAAACGGAGAAGGCTTTGAGTAGATCATTCTGGCAAGATAGACGAGTATTTATTACCGGCTGCACGGGATTTCTGGGATCTAGATTGACAGCCCGTTTGATGGCAGCCGGAGCAGACGTGATCGGCCTGGTGCGTGACCAGGTGCCTCGCAGCGAGCTATTGCGTACCGGTCTCATTGATTCAGTCACTGTAGTTGAAGGCGAGGTGGCCAATTACGAGTTCCTGGAACGAATCTTAGCCGAATATGAGGTCGAAACTGTCTTTCATTTGGCGGCGCAGACAATTGTAGGCATCGCCAACCGGGCTCCATTGTCAACTTTCGAGACAAACGTAAGGGGCACCTGGGTTCTGTTAGAGGCGGCTCGGCGCAATCCTACCATTGAAAGCATCGTGGTTGCCAGTAGTTACCATGCCTATGGTGAACAGGCTAAATTACCTTACCGGGAAGACTCGCCGCTTGGGGCGTGCCATCCGTATGATGTATCGAAGAGTTGTACTGACTTGATCGCTCGCGCCTATGCGCACTCTTACGGTATGCCCATCGTGGTTACCCGTTTTGCTAATCTATTCGGCGGCGGCGATCTAAATTGGAACCGGCTTGTTCCAGGAACAATCCGCAACGTGCTCCGTGGTGAGCCCCCAGTGATCCGCTCCAACGGAGCCTTCAGCAGGGACTATTTATTTATTGAAGACGCCACCGATGCTTATCTCAGTCTCGCCCAACAAATTCATCGACCTGATATTTGTGGGCAGGCTTTTAATTTTGGTCTCGACCAGCCGACGACGGTATTGGAGATGGTAAACACGATCGTTAGCTTATCTTCCTATCCAGAACTCGAACCAATCATTTTGAACGAAGCGCAGAATGAAGTCGTCGACAAATATTTAACTTCTGAGAAGGCGCGGCAGGTTCTAGAATGGCAACCCAAACATAGCTTGGAAGATGGGTTGAGAAAGTCTATTGCCTGGTACAGCGAATTCCTTAAGACTGTCTAACTCGGGTCATGCAGGTCCTGGTAACTGGGGGGACAGGATTCATCGGCCGACATCTCGTACCACAATTGGTCGAATCGGGAGCAACCGTAACTCTCATGCTCCTCCCGGGTATGGAGGATAGTAGCAAGCTACCATCTCCTTTAGCATCACTACGTTCGCAACTGGAAGTCGTCTACGCCGATTTGCGAAACTACAATTTGACTGTTCGAGCGGTGCGCGACGCTGCACCTGATTGCGTCTTTCATCTAGCGGCCGTTGGCGTCGCCGATCCCTTTCTCAGCCCTTACCTCGCCGTTCGCCATAACCTCATTGGCACGATAAATCTGCTGCGGGCTTGCTTCGAAAGCAGCATCGTCGATTCAAAATGCGAGCAGGTGATCATCGCCCGGACGCCTGGGGAACTAAGTTTTCAAAATGTATATGCTGCAAGTAAGGCGGCAGCCTGGATTTTTTGCCAAATGTATGCCCAGACCAATGGTTGGCCAATTGTGGGGGGCATGATTTACCAGGCTTACGGTCCTTGGCAATCATCACATACCTTAATCCAGGCAGCTATTAAGGCAGCTTTAGATGGCGATGATTTTCCAATGACATCAGGCCAACAAAAAAGGGACTGGATTTACGCGCGTGATGTCGCCAGTGGTTTTATTTTGGCCATGGCTGTAGATTTGCCACCAGGCGAGACCTTTGAATTAGGTCATGGGAAAGTCACAAGTGTTGAGAAAGTTGTAAAGATGGTCTATGAATTGGTGGGCTTGGGGGGAAAACCTATCATTGGTGCTCTTCCCGACCGGCCAGGCGAAATCCCTATACAAGTTGCTAACTCCGAACGAACTTTTACACTATTGAGATGGAATCCCTCCATTGAGTTAGAAGTTGGGTTGCAGCTCACGATCCAACACGCCATCGATCATAATCAAGTATAAAAAAGACCGGTGCGCAATAAACACACCGGTCAATTTTCCGCTAATGAAAGGAGGTGCTTAGCCGTTCTTAATTATTATAGTTCCGCGTGAACTGCAATTTTTCGAGCTTTTGCAACTTCAGCCTTAGTTAGCGTCAATCGTAAAACACCGTTAGTCAGCACAGCCTCGATTTTGTCGCGATCTACTTCATCGGAGAGCGAAAAAGTCCGCTCGTAATCACCAATCCGGTATTCAGAATAAACAGAATTGTATCCTTCTGGCGCCTGGTTAACTACTCGCCCGCGGATGGTCAACAGATTTTTCTCCAACGTGACATCAATATTTTGCTCATCTACCCCCGGCATATCTGCTACCAAGACTATCTCATCACCAGCAGAGTAAATATCTATGCGGGGGATAAAAGTCCTCCGAGCGCGCACAACCTCGGCTTCATCCGACGTTGGTGCTTCTTTCTTTTCTAATTCCATGGTCATCTCACTCATTACATCACCTCAATTGACCTTAACCTTACGTGGCTTTTCCTCAGGAAGGCGAGGAAGTTCAACCTTTAATACACCATTCTGAATTTGCGCTTCTACTGCATCCACATCAACACGGAATGGCAGTTCGATCGTCCGCGAGAATTTACCATCGCTTCGCTCACGACGAATATATTCGCTGCCCTCTGCCAGTTCTTCGCTTTCTCTGGAACCGCTTAGGATCAAGCTTTCATCCATGATCGAAATGTCAATCTCGGCGGGATCCACGCCAGGGATCTCGGCCGTCACGATCAGCCCCTCATCATTCACCCAACCATTAATCATTGGGAAACGAGATTGAACCGGACCACGTGTGCCGCCCAAAAGAAACTCCATGTTTCCCTGGAAACCTTGTAAGTCTCGCCACAACATTCTTCGAGGCCATGCCGGCCGTCGATAAACACTTTTCCACATCACTGTCATTACCTCCGTAATCCTTTGTTTTATTAAACCAATGCTTGAAATCGTGCCATTTATTCAACAGGAGAAGTAACATCATTCGTTTTTAGGACTACTCTTTTTTTAAAATCGAAATCCGCATTTTTCGTCTCGCTGAACGTAGACAGAACTTTATTGCCTACGTATAAGAGAGCCGTAAGATCGACAATAGAAAAGTATAAGAACTAGCGTTGACCCTAATTTGTTGTGCCGTCGGTTCCTTTGGCTGATATAATGCGTTGTTCTGCCTACTTGCTCGATGAGACCATGCTGCTTATTAGGTTTACATTTAGATGGAAAATTCAACTACTATAAATCCGACCAATTTACGCGCAGTTGCCGAGCAGGCCGCCTTGAAGGCTGGCGTTTTGTTACGACAGAAATGGGATCAACCACGTGAATATAGTCGTAAAGGATTCCGGGATTTCGTCACTGACGCCGATTTGGCTTCCCAGTTTATAATCACCCAAGAGATCCAAAGACATTTCCCCGACCATGGCTTTATAACCGAGGAAGACGATCCCAGGTTACCTGCCTCCGGTCCCATCCAGTGGATCATCGATCCAGTCGACGGTACCAGTAATTACAGCCGGCAAGTTCCAACCTTTTGCATCTCAATAGGCGCCATGTTGGCCAAAGAAATGCCGGCTGGCGAGACACAACGCATAAGCAATTCCGACACAAATTTTTTGGCCGGGGTTATTTATGATCCAATGCGTGATGAGCTCTTTAGTGCGGCCGTTAATGCAGGAAGTACTCTGAACGGAGAAATCATACAAGTCAGCTCGACGCTTACACTAGACAAAGCCTTAGTCGGGATGGATTGGAGCCGTGAACCCGAGAAACGGCAGAGTATGATTGAATCCATCAGCCGTTTTGCCCACCAGGTACATACGATTCGGGCAACAGGTTCAGCTGCCCTGGCTTTAGCCTGGGTCGCTGCCGGCCGTCTTGATGTATATGCCAATCTGGTTATCGGTCCCTGGGATGTAGCTGCCGCCAAGGTAATCATTCAGGAAGCCGGGGGGTTTGTCAGCGGCCTAGGTGGACAACCATGGAGCTTGAGTGAGACCGGTTGTATTGCCAGCAACGGTCAATTACACTCAAGTTTCCTGGAGTTAGCGCAAATTTCAGAATGAACCACTCATTGTCAAACGATTTGGCAGCCAGTAGAATTCATGACCATGCGGGGGTTGAATCCTCGAATTTAATTGGTAGAAATAGCCATTTATTGAGTAAGATATGAGATGGCCCGCATATAAACACGTCTTCTTCGATTGCGATTCAACATTGACAACAATAGAAGGGATCGATGCCCTTGCAGAAGCAAGCGGCAAAAGTTGGCGGATTGGTGTTCTCACCGAGGCGGCCATGAACGGTGAAGTCGATCTGGAAGAAGTATACGCAAAACGGTTACAAGCCTTAAAACCAACACGTGGGCAAATTCAGACCATTCGAAAGATTTACAAAAAAAATATCGTGCCTGATGCGGTTGAGGTTGTCGCAGCTCTCCAATACTTGAACCACCAATTATATATACTCAGCGGAGGATTGGCCGAGCCGGTTATTGAATTCGGTCGATTTCTAGGTGTTCCACTCGATCACATACGCGCCGTCAATGTTGAATACGACCAGCTCTCCGGTGAATGGTGGCAACAAATCAACTACGAACAGCCGAATGTTTCAGAACGACTCCTTTCTTACCCGAGTGACTCTCTCACTGTCAGCGATGGCAAAGCCCAGATAGTGGGAGATTTCCTGGGCGATCAAATGGGCAGATCGCTATTTGTAGGAGACGGCGTGAGTGACTTACTCGCCAGCAGGGCGGTGGATCTATTCGTCGGTTTTGGCGGCGTCGTCACCAGGTCGCGGGTACAATCCGAAGCACCTGTCTTTATTAATTCCCACAGCCTGGCCCCCCTATTAGCCATTGCCGCCGGTCCGGCTAATCTGGCCAGCCTCGAAGGCAGCGATTATCAGGATGTGGCAGAAAAAGCGAAAATTCTCATTAATCAAGGTGCGATAAGTTTCCAGAGCGAGGAACTCAATGACAAATTCGACAAGGCATGGCAAGCAGCATATTAGGCTATTTATTCCCGGCCCAACTGAGGTAAGGCCGACAATTCTTGATGCTCAAACCGAATGGATGATTGGCCATCGGATGCCAGAATGTGCAGATTTATTTGGCCGAATTCAGGAGAAAATCCGTCAAGTTTTTTACACCGAAAGCCGGGTTTATATTACAGCATCTTCAGGCACGGGATTACAGGAGGCCGCCGTTCGTAACTGTAGCGATATAAATGTGCTCAACTGCGTTAACGGCGCCTTTTCCGACCGCTGGCGGAAGGTAACCGAAGCAAATGGAAAACAAAACTCGGTTCTTGAAGTTGATTGGGGAAAACCCATTCTGCCGGAACAAGTGGTTGATAGCTTGTCTGCTGGGGATTTTGATGCCATTACCGTCGTTCATAACGAAACTAGCACCGGCGCGACCAGCCCTATTGAAAAGATCGCCGAGGCCGTTCGCTCACTTCCAGGAGGTGACGAGATCCTGATATTGGTGGACTCGGTAAGTGGCTTGTCTGGAATCAAGCTGGAATTCGACGCCTGGGATCTCGACGTCGTTTTGACTTCAAGCCAGAAAGCTTTCGCACTCCCGGCCGGATTGGCCTTCTGTGCTGTTTCTGACCGGGCGCTCGAGAAAGCCCGAACTGTATCTCATCGAGGATATTATTTTGACTTTTTGGAATTGGAGAAATACTTGCTACGTAATCAAACACCGGCAACACCAGCTATTTCATTACTCTATGCTCTGGACAGGCAACTGGATGATATGTTAGCAGAAGGCATGGAAAACCGGTTCCAACGCCACCTGGACCTGCGTGATCGGACCATTTTCTGGGCGCAAGCAAGAGGTCTCAAATTATTTGCGCCAGAAGGTTACCGTTCTCCTACAGTTACTTGCGTGATGAACGACCGAGAGATTGACATAAATGAACTGAACCAATACTTGCGATCCCAGGGCATGATCATTTCCAACGGCTATGGCCCACTGAAAGGCAAAAACTTCCGCATTGCCCACATGGGTGATACTCAATTTCATGAACTAGAGGAACTACTGGCAACCATTGACCGGTTTTTAGCTAAGGAACCAGTCTGATGTACCGAATTCTCGTTTCAGATAGATTGGGGGATACCGGAATTGAGTTGCTTGATCAGGCTGAAGATGTCGAATTTGACGTCAAGCTCGAGCTGAGCAAAGAAGAATTGATTTCTATCATACCCGGTTATGAAGCTATTATCGTACGAAGTGGCACGAAAGTAGATGCCGACGTCCTGGCTGCCGGCAGTAACTTACGAGTGGTTGGAAGGGCTGGCATCGGCGTAGACAACATTGACCTACAGGCGGCGACTTCTAAAGGAATCATTGTGATGAATACGCCACAGGCCAATGCTGTAGCCACGGCCGAACAAGCGATGACGCTCATGCTAGCCGTTAGCCGGCATACCGCGCCCGCCCATGCCTCTTTATTAGCTGGGGAATGGCGGCGCTCCGATTTCGTCGGCCGCCAGTTATACCGCAAGGTGCTTGGCATCATCGGATTTGGACGGATCGGCCGTTTGTTTGCCTCCCGCGCTAAAAGTTTTGGCATGGAGATCCTGGCCTATGATCCGTTTGTTTCTGAAGATGTGGCCAAAGAATTGGGCGTCGCCCTCGTCGACCTGGACGATCTACTGGAGCAATCGGACTACATTAGCCTTCATACAACCATTACGCCTCAGACGAAAAAAATTATCGATGCCTCGGCCATCCACAAAATGAAAGATAGAGTCGTGATAGTCAATTCCGCTCGGGGTGCCTTGATCGACGAAGAAGCATTGGCCGATGCGTTGCGACAAGGAAAGGTCAAAGCTGCAGCTGTCGATGTTTACAGCCAAGAACCTCCAAAGGAAAATCCACTGATTGGGCTGCCCAACGTCTTACATACCCCTCATTTAGGAGCGAGTACGGTCGAAGCCCAACGAAATGTGGCTACACAAATCGTGGAACAAGTGATCGACGCATTGCGAGGGAATGATTTCCGAAACACGGTAAACATGCCCTTCCACGCCGGACCAGATTTTGCGACGCTTGCACCCCATATGCTTCTGGCCGAGAAACTGGGGATCCTACAAAGAGCAATGGCGCCAGCGCCGATTAGGCGAGTCGAAGTAGAGGTTCGTGGAGAATTGGTTGACCGCCTGGTCCGGCCGGCGGCTGCGGCTTTATTAAAAGGTCTGCTCGAAAGATCGCTGGCTGACTCTGTGAATTACATTAATGCCCCGCTCCTGGCCGAGGAACACGGGATCACCATTACCCAGACGAAGGGCTTGAATTTGGTTGACTACCCAAATTTGATATCCTGTCTCGTTCACTGGGATAATGGGCACCGCCTGCTTGCTGGCGTCTTATTTGGGGGCACAGAACCTCGCCTGGTACAGGTGGACGACTATCATCTGGATGCGAGCCCAAAGGGTACAATCCTCATCCTGCAAAACCAGGATGTGCCCGGGGTTATCGGCCAGGTGGGAACAATTCTGGCGGCTGCCGAAGTCAATATTGGCGAGTGGCGAATGGGTCGCCATCATCCAGGTGGTTTAGCCCTAAGCTTCATTAGCCTGGATAGCGAACCAGATCGAGAGACCCTACGGTTGTTAGAAGAGATACCGGCTGTGATCGGGGTGAAGCTAGTGACCATTTAAGCAGAAATCGGCAGGAATGAATAACTTCATTTAACGAACTAGGAAAATCTTGACTTTGCGGCGGCGTCCTTCACCTATACTCTCGGTATAAACCCTATCGTCTTCCCGTAGTGTTATATGAATGATTCGTCTTTCATTAGGAGGCATTGGCTCTAGACTCATTGAATGACCACGATTCACCACCTTGTCTGCCATCCTTTCTGCCAATCTAGCCAGAGCTTGTTCCCGCCTTGCTCTGTAGCCTTCGATGTCAACGATAAAATTCGGTTTACGTTGAATCTTATGCCCGGTCATCAAGCGGGCTACATATTGGAACGAATTCAATGTTTCGCCGCGGGGACCGATAAGAACGCCCATATCCTGTCCCCTGATGTCGACGATCCACCGTTGCTCGCCGGTTAAATCGTCAGGTTCAGATTGTCGCAAGTCAATCGTAGCATCTATCTGCATCTTTTCCAGCAATGAAGATACGATTTCCCTAGCTACTTCTTCTTCTGGTGGTCCTTCATACGGAAGCTCTAGCCGGGTTTCTCGTGTTTCCACCCTGACGGTTGGTTCCTGAACCATCTCATCAGCCTCAATAGTGACAGCATCATTGGCCTGGGGAAGCGGCTGTTCCAACAATGATTCCTCCGGTTTCACCGTGAGCCGCACCTGGGCTTCCCGCCCCCCGATTCCTAGGAAGCCTGAACTCCCTTCATCTAAAACCTCTATGTTCACATCTTCCCGGCCCAAATTAAGTTGAGCCAGCCCAGCCTCAATGGCCTTCTCAACATCCTCGCCCCCGATTTCTAGCACGTTTTCATCCGAAACCATGATCATCTCACTCGTTTTTTGATTTTTCTATTAATTTGGCACCTACATCAGGTCAAATTTATTAACGTTTTGCAGACCGGCGTTTCCGCTTGGAAGTTTTCTTTTTAGCTGGTTGTTTATATGATGACCGTCCGTCCGCCCCACTCGTCGCCGGTTGGACCTTGGCTTCGGCCGGAATCCCGGTCGTTTTGGGTATTTCTTCACCGGCCTCTTGGGCTGCTTTTTCCTTGGCCATGCTGGATCTCGTTAAATAACCCTGCCCGATGCCAATCACGTTGGAAAGGATAAAATAAATCGACAAGCCTGAGGGAAACGATAACGAAAAGAACCCGAACATAAGTGGCATGGTATATTGCATGGATTGGGTCATGCCAGCCATAGGATTGTCGTCTTGTTTTTTCTTCTTCTTGTCACCATCTTCCTTCTTGGTGCTTGGCGTCAACAGTTTTTGGGAAATGAACATGGTCCCAAATACCAGTACAGGCAATACATAAAAAGGATCAGGCTGAGCCAAATTCAACCAGAGGAACTTGTTTGGTATTGGTAGTGCTTCGCTAACGTTTACCAGTTCGTCAATGAAGGGATAAATGCGATCTGTGAGCTCGAATAACGCCTGAGGTGTGGATCCAAGCAAGGTGATAATCGCCCGATAAAGGCCGATCAAAATAGGGAACTGTATTAAAAGGGGCAGGCAACCTGTCAGGCTTTCGGTGGGATTGTAACCGATCTTCTTGAACTCCTCCTGCATCTTTTGAGGATTATCTTTATATTTCTTTTGAATCGCCTGGACCTGCGGTTGCATCTCCTGCATTTTCATGCTGCTCTTTTGCTGGCGCAAATTGAGTGGCAATGTGATCAGGCGAATCAGTATGGTAAAAAGTGCAATAGCTACCACAAAGCTATTACCCGCCAAGCCAGGCAAGATGTTGTAAAGGAACAACAATGCGTTGGTCATTGGATCAATAACAAGTGCATCCCACATAATAAAATTCCTTAATAGCTAGATGCTATTTTTTTCTTTCCCTCCGACCATGCGCCTTTCGGCGCGGCATCAATTTTTTCCTAACTCTCATCTTCCACTTGGGGCACAAAAGTCCAACTACGATCTGGATCGGAAAGATCGATAATCTCTAAAGTCAGTGGTCCTGTTTCATTTTGCATGGCAACGACAATCGAGTCTTCGATGATCACCGGCGTGGTAAACAAAGGAGAGGGCATTTGTTTCTGCCAAAGCTCTTCACCCGTATCGGCCGACAGAGCAATCAGTGTCCCCTGGCGCTCTGCAGGAGCGATATCGGAATCGCCAGCGGCAGCTACATAAACGACTCCATCATCAACTACAGTCGCAGCCACAACATATTCGGCAACAGGCCGTTCCCAACGGAGTTCCCCTGTTTCAGCTCCAACAGCAAAGGCATTACCATCGAGATCGACGAAATACACGACTCCATCGGCATAGGCTGGCGCACCCCACACGGCTGCCTGGGCTAGCGCCGTCCACCGGGAAGCACCAGTAGCCTTATCCAGAGCATGTACTTGTTTATCGAAGCTACCCGCGTAAATCAGGTCGCCGTTCATCACCAGTTTGTCTGAAACCGAGCCACCGACGTTTGATTGCCAAATCTCTTCGCCAGTCTCAGCATCCAAAGCGTAGACGTTTTTGTCAAGAGAGGGCACGAAGATGACCCCATCATCTTCAATTGGATGGCCCCAAATACTATGACCGGCTTCGAAGGGATCATTCCATATAGGACGGCCATCTTGGTTAGCCAAAGCGACGACAAAATTATCGGCCGTGCCTACGATTACCCTGTCCTCCAATTGTAAGGGTTGAGCAATGATCCGGTCTTGTGCTATCTGGCTTTGGCTCCAGGCTAGAACTGGATTTTGGCTTAATAACTCTTCTAAAGCATACACACTAACTGTTACGCTGGCAGAAATAAAACCACCAGAAGCACCGTAATCGCCGAAGACAAGCTGACCCCGATCAACCGAAGGTGCCGCATAGAATTGCAGGCTGTTATTAGATTCTTGGGGACGATAAACCCAAAGTTGCTTTTCTTCATTTAGATCGACAGCCACGATGCCCGGGCCGAAGGCGACGTATACCACACCATTTTCCCCGGCCGTCATTCCTGGCCAGTTACTATTAGCGACACTTGTCCCGCAGGCGCTCAATATGAAAGCAACGGTAAATAAAAGAATAATAACCGGCCATTTGACAGGCATTTTTAACTTGTACAAATTAACTCCACTAAGGTACCGGATCAAAACCACCGGGATTTAGAGGATGGCATCGTCCAATGCGTTTGATGGCCATCCACCCCCCTTTCAAGACGCCATATTTTTCAATTGCTTCATAACCATAATGAGAGCATGTTGGTGTAAAACGGCAACTTGATGGCAAGGTCCGGGATAATGTCAATTGATAGATACGAATTAGGATTAAAGCGATCCGCCGCATAAACTCACCTTATCTCGAATCTATCTCAAATCCAACCCACACAATAAAAAGCCAATGTGGGAGGAATAGTAAAAAATAAATTGAGAAATTGAGAGTTCAGTGTCACTCTATTTACGCTAATTTTGTTCATTTATGAATACGTTTGCCCGGCATAGTAGTTGCGTGACAGCCGATTCTATCTCATGATAATCTGCTTCAACTGCCGGGTTACGGGCAACAAAAAGACAATCCCAACCGGGTTGAATAGCATCGATCTTCTTTCGAACTACCTCACGCAATAATCGTTTGACCCGATTGCGGACTGTGGCTTTTCCGATGTGCCTGCTGGCTGAGAATCCAAAGCGACTCATTGGCTGTCCATTTGGATTTATCACCAGGATGGCTAATGGATGGTGCCATCGCCGGCCATCGCGACGCAATAATTCAAAATCAGTCGAACGCCGCAAACGAAAGCGTCTGTGCATTAACCTCGGTGTTTACCACCTGTGGCCTTTTGCATGTTCCGGTAGCTAGCTGCACGAGTGCCTTTCCAATTCACGCGTTTTACATGATTGTTCATTTTAACACTCATCGAACTACGGCCTTTCAATCGTCGGTTTTTCAGCACATTGCGGCCGCCCTTCGTACGCATACGCTTCCGGAAGCCATGAACTCGTACTCGCCGGCGTATTTTAGGCTGATAAGTCCGTTTCGGCATGTTATATATTCTCCAAAAAAACAAGGGCCTAAAGCCCCTTGTAATTTTTCTTCTTACGTTCGTGGGGGCGTCGTTCTAGACACGAACTCAAATCACCCGCCCACTCCCTTATTTAAAAAAGGTGACAGGAAATTATACAATACCCCATGGGCGTGTCAAATGACCACCAGCATTTTGTTATTACTGGCCTATTAATCCTTGCCCCTGGCCATTCTCTCGGATCACGTTTGCTCCCAACGCCCGTAACTTATCGTCAATTTTTTCATATCCACGATCGATTTGTTGGATATTGTGAATCGTACTGGTCCCCCGGGCACACAAAGCAGCCAAGACCATGGCCATACCGGCCCGGATATCAGGGCTCGTTACCCCTTGAGGATTGGCATACAATGGGCTTGGGCCCTGAACTAAAACTCGGTGCGGATCACAAAGTACGATTTGTGCTCCCATGAATATGAGTTTATCGACAAAGAAAAAGCGGCTTTCATACATCCAATCGTGCAGAAGCACTGATCCGTTGGCTTGGGAGGCCACCACCAGGGCGATGCTCATCAAATCCGGCGGAAATCCAGGCCAGGGATGAGGTTTTATCTGAGGAATCCGCCTACCAAATGCAGGGATAATTCTCATGGACTGTTCAGCTGGTACGAGGATATCCTCACCTTCCTCTAACCAACAAACACCGATCTGCCGAAAAATATAATCGATTATACCCAGGCTGTGCTCACGGCCGTTCGCGTTGGCTTTCTTAATGCGAATTTCACCACCAGTTACGGCTGCAGCTCCAATGAAACTACCCACTTCGATATAATCTGCCCCGATGGTAAACTCGCCGCCATGTAAGCTATCCACACCTTGAATGGAAAGACGGCTGGAGCCAATTCCCTCAATTTGAGCGCCAAGGCTATTGAGAAAATGACATAAATCCTGGGTATGGGGTTCTCGAGCAGCATTGTCGATGATAGTCTCGCCTTTGGCTAATACGGCCGCCATCAGCGTGTTTTCGGTAGCCGTAACGCTGGCTTCTGCCAGCAGTAGATAACCCGCGCCAAGAAGAAAGGGCGCCCGCATGTGGAAGGTGCCATTTCTGTCCAGGCTGATTTCGACACCCAAGGCCTCCAAACCCTGGATATTCGTGTCAAGTGGACGTCCACCAATCAGGTCGCCCCCTGGTCCTGGAAGGGTGATCTGGCCCAGACGAGCTAGCATCGGTCCCGAAAAAACAAAAGATGCCCGGATCAGGCTGGCTAACGTGGCCTTAATCTCTGTTTTCCGAACATTGGCGGCATGAATCCGCCAGCTTCCTTCCCCAAGGTGGCTGACCTCAACACCTAGATCTTGAAGGATGGTCAAAGCGGTTCGCACATCGTCTATATCGGGAATATTGTGTAAGATGACCGGTTCATCAGTTAAAAGGCAAGCAGGTAACAGCTTTAGAGCAGCGTTTTTATTCCCACTCGCAGTGACATTACCTCGCAACTTGTGGCCACCTTCAATTATCAAACGACTCATAGTAGGGTACCTTTTGGCGTGTTTAATTTACTCTAAAGATCTCCGGCACGCCCAATAGCCGATTCTAGCCAGCGGATTTTGGCCAGTCAACCAACATTTCACCTACGACAATCTCGAATTCTCGATTTTGTTTCGAATAGGCGCTGGCTAATGGCTGAGTTAAACTTAAACAACTATGCCTTATATGACCCTACAAAAGCAGAAACTCTATTACGCCAAGCAATCTACCGCAATCGCACCACCGGTCGTCCTTATCCACGGTGCGGCTGGTACCCACCTGGACTGGCCTCCACATCTCAGACGATTAGAGGCGGCGTCTGTTTATGCCATCGATCTTCCAGGCCACGGCCGTTCATCTGGCCCCGCTCGTTCAACTGTCAATCAATATGCGGAAGTCGTGTCAGCTTTCATATCCAGGCTAGGTCTTGTCGACGTCGTTTTGGTTGGTCACTCCATGGGTGGAGCTATCGCTCTGACTATTGCACTACAAGGGCCAGTTGCCAAACAGGGGCTTGTCTTAATCAGTTCCGGTGCGCGATTGCGGGTCATGGATGAGGTGTTAGATAGCACATTGTCCAATTTTGAGGCCACGGCCGAGCTCGTAGCCGAATCGCTGTGGTCGGAGCGGGCACCAGAAGAGTTGAAGTCTTTGGGTAAAAGGACATTCCTCGCCAATCAACCTGAGGTAGTTTATGCTGACTACCTGGCCTGTAATTGCTTCGACATCATGGACCAGCTTAGCCACATCGAGCTGCCTACTCTGGTGATTTGCGGATCCGAAGACAAGATGACGCCGTTGAAATACAGCCGTTATCTGGCGGAGCAGATTCCAAACGCCAGCCTGAAGGTAGTGAAAGGTGCAGGGCATATGTTGCCTCTAGAAAAGCCTGAAATTGTTGCTTCCCAAATTAACCAATTCCTAAAAAATATTGCCCAAGTAAATTCACTGATTTGACAATTCAGCGCGCAACAAAGGGGCAAGGGCAGCCAGGGCCCGGCCCCGGTGGCTGATGCGATGTTTCTCGTTCGGTTGGAGTTGAGCCATCGTCTTATTTCGTTCCGGTAAGTAGAAGATTGGATCATAGCCGAAACCTCCCATGCCGGCCGGCTTTAGGGCGATCATTCCTTCACAAACGCCGCTGGCTGTCCCCAATAGCTCTTGGTCTCGGGCCAGGGCGACAACACAACGGAAACGGGCTGTTCTTTGTTCCCACGGCACAGATGATAAAGATTCCAACAATCGTTGATATCGCTGTTTTTGGGTTAAACCCGGACCGCCAAACCGCGCCGTGTGTACGCCCGGCCGACCGTCTAACGCATCTACCTCCAATCCTGAATCATCAGCCAATGTCAGAAGTCCAGTCTTTCTGGCACAAAACTCCACCTTTAATATGGCGTTTTCCTCAAAGGTTTTTCCAGATTCTTCAACTTCATAATTTACACCCACGTCGTCGAGACTCAACCAGGTCACATCCAGAGAAGCAAGTATTTCTGAAATTTCGGCCACTTTTCCCTGATTTCGAGTTGCTACCAGTAAATGTTTAGTCATTGTCCCTCTAATAACCTTTGCGGCTCGTTAGCGTATGGCAAGCCGCGTTGACTTCATTCCCGCGCCCATGTTATACTCCGCCATCGAAGAAGAGCCGAATCTCTAACAGCGAGAATCACAGTGAGCAGCAACAAAACATCCCGTCTCCGTTTTAACTTCGGATTTATGCTTGAGGCAGGTCCTGGGACGAGCCGCATCATAGAGCTAGACTATCCCTCCATTCAGCTTGAAGAGGATGTCACCTTATCTCCTCTCAAAGGTACATTTCAGGCGATTAGAAATTCCAAGGGCATCTATATTACCGGCGAATTGTTTAGTAATATCAGTGCCGAATGCGCTCGCTGCCTTGAACCGCTCATGTTGGACATCGCTATCCAAATGGATGATCTCTTTTATTATCCGCCTCAAACCGCACCTCAAGGGGAGTTTTCTGTTGGTGAAGACGGTTTTTTGGACCTCGCCCCTCTGGTCCGCCAATTGAGTTTGCTGGAATTTCCGATGCAACCTTTTTGCCGGTCTGACTGTAAAGGCTTATGTATCAATTGCGGCCAGAACCTAAACGAAGCAGAGTGCGACTGTGAGGTAGATGAGATCGATCCCCGATTCAATGTCCTTCGCTCCTTATTAGACTCAATGCCATGAACTGGTTGAAACGGTTCTGACAAGAAGCATTGGGTTCGTCGATAAAGCTCGATAACTCTCCCCAAAAAAATGTTTTACGACCTAGCAAAGATATTCGTCAAGAGTGGCAACGGCGGTGACGGCATGATCAGTTTTCGCCGGGAAAAACACGTACCGCGAGGTGGTCCGGATGGCGGCGATGGCGGCGACGGTGGTGATATCATCTTTTCAGTGGACAAGAATACGAGTAGCCTGGTTCAATTCCACCGCAACACGCATTTCAAAGCCGGTAATGGCCAGCACGGTGGCCGCAAACGAATGACTGGTGCCAATGGCGAAACTTTGCGACTTCAAGTTCCTCCTGGAACGCTTATACGCGACAGTGAATCTGGTGAAATACTCGGTGATCTTACCTCCCCTGACCAGGAATTGATCCTGCTTTTTGGTGGAAGAGGCGGGCGAGGAAATGTTCGTTTCACATCCAGCACGAACCAGGCACCACGGTTAGCCGAACGCGGCGAGCCCGGACAAGAAAAGTGGCTCCTTCTGGAATTGAAATTGATTGCCGACGTGGGCATTATTGGGGTCCCCAACGCCGGCAAGTCCACCTTGCTTTCGGTGGTCAGTGCCGCTCGTCCCAAGATAGCCGATTATCCATTTACAACGCTCCAGCCCAACCTTGGCGTCGTCGAACTGGATAATTTTGAATCTATGGTAATGGCCGACATACCTGGATTGATTGAAGGTGCATCGACAGGTGCCGGGCTTGGGCACGACTTTCTCCGCCATATCGAGCGTACCCGGATTCTGATTCACCTGTTAGACGGTAACGCCGTCGACCCCCTGGAAGACTGGGCTATGATCAACCAGGAACTCGCTCTCTATGACGCGAGATTAGAACAGAAACCTCAGCTAATCGTCTTGAATAAGATCGATCTGCCTGATGCCCAAGCCTGGGAATCGCTAATTGCCGAACGGTTGGATCAGGAGGGATTATCCTTCTGCAGCATATCGGCCGTTACCGAAAAAGGGGTGCGGCCGATGTTATATCGAATCAAAAAAATGCTGGAGGAATTACCAGAACCTCAGCCGGAAATTGAGGATCACCTGATCATCCGGCCGGAACCCGACGAAGACGCTTTTACCATCGAGAAGGACAAAGACGGATGGCGGGTTAAGGGTAAAAGTATTGAACGTCTAGCCTCCATGACCTATTGGGAGTTCGAAGCAACGACAAGGCGCTTCCAGCAAATTCTGGATAAGATGGGCATTAGCAACGCCCTTGTCGAAGCTGGAGTCGTCGATGGGGATACCGTCTTTATCGGCGACGAGATACTAGAATGGAGCGATTAGGCATCTTGGGCGGCACGTTTGATCCGCCCCATATCGGGCACTTATGGCTGGCCGAGGCTGCCTGCCAACAATTAAAGCTTGACAGGGTACTTTTCCTTCCGGCCGGTCAACCACCTCACAAGCAGGATCATATCATATCGCCAGCCAGGCATCGGCTTGAGATGACCCGACTAGCCGTGAGCAACAATGAAAGGTTTGCGGTTGATGATCAAGACGTGATGCGTCCGCCACCTCACTATACACTCACCTTATTGAACCTCTTGCACCAGCGTTTTCCCGAAGCGCTCTTTTGGCTCCTGATCGGCTCTGATTCGTTGCAGGATTTGCCTACGTGGTATCAACCAGGTGAAATTTTGACCCTTGCCCGATTTGGCGTCTTGCCGAGGTCAGGTATCCCTGTCGATTGGGTTTCCTTAACTCAGGCTTTGCCAAGAGTGGAATCGGCCGTGGATTTTGTCAAAGCTCCAACTATCGAACTCTCAGCAACTGAAATGCGTCTCTGGCTAAAATCAGGATGGTCATTGCGATATCTGGTCCCCCAAGCAGTCCTCGAATACATCGCCGTCCACGGTTTGTACCAGGAGTAAAACACCCAGGAAATTACTCCACGATTTGCCCGATCACAATGGTTAATATGAAAGTTGCTTAAGCTGTATCCTCCTCAGCTTGGGCAGGTAAATCGGGTACATACCGTTTCATCTGCGATACCGGAACCTTGATTAGCTTTCGACAATTTATACACTCAACCTTGTAATATTTCAGCTTTTGCTCTTGAGCCTCGGCAACAGCTTGAACCATGAAATCTCTAGATAAATTATTTGATTGGCGGCAGTATGTGCAGCGCACATGCATGAGAGTTTCTCCTATTAACGTAATCGTAAATCGCAAAACGTGAACGCTTAGGGAAATTACCACGTTTCGCCTATCATGGCCTAGATACAAAATTTTAAAAGGCCTAATGTTTAAAACGTGAAACGTGATCCCGGCAAAGCATATTCTCTACAATTATATAACAGGTACGGATGGTGCAAGCTGGATAAAGATGCCAAATCTCCATTCCTTGACAGTTTATTTCCGTTCCGATATGCTAGTTAATAACTATACGAAACAGAATTGCGTTAATGTTTTTTATATGACTTAGTACAGCGTAACTTAAAGATTTCAAATTAATCTTGATAGTTTGCACATAGCCGGATAAGCTGGGTTGATGAAAAAGCAACACATTCAACTCAGTGAATCAGAACGGACACAGTTTGAGTCATTGCTAAAACAAGGCAGTCTCCCTGCCAGAAAGTTCAAACGCGCTTTAGCAATTCTGGAACTAAACCGCGGTCGTACCTTTACAGCAGTGGCCCAGACGGTTGGAGCGACGAAACAAAGTGTATCCACCTGGGCCAAGAAATATCGCGAACATGGCTTGGCTGGTTTGGAAGACAAACCCATACCTGGTCGGCCGATCACCATCAGCGGGCAGGAACGAGCCAAGATTACGGCTTTGGCCTGTAGTGATGCACCCGAAGGACACAGTCAGTGGTCCTTGCGTCTGCTGGCCGAGAAAGCGGTGGAATTGGAGTACGTGGAGCATATATCGCATACTCATGTGAGTCGCATTCTCAAAAAAACGAACTCAAACCGCACCTGAAACGCTATTGGTGCATCGGCCAGATAACCAGTCGCTTCATCGCCCGCATGGAGCAGATTCTCTGGCTATATGCCTTGCCATATGACCCGCTCTATCCAGTTGTCTGCCTGGATGAGCGCCCTTGTTTCCTGATTGGTGATGTCGTTGAGCCACTGGCCATGCAAACTGGGCAGGTGCGCAAGGAGCACTACGCCTATGCCAAACTGGGCTCATGTGCGCTCTTTGCCGCCATCGAACCCTTGACTGGCCAGCGGCTGGCTCAAATCCATGAGCGTCGCACCAAGAAGGAGTTTGCTTTGTTTTGCCAAGAAGTGGCCGCAGCTTATCCAGAAGCGGCACAAATTCGTCTCGTCTTGGATAACCTGAACACGCACAATGCCAGTGCTTTTTATGAGAACCTACCGGCGGATGAAGCCTTTGCCCTGGCCCAGCGGTTTGATTTCTTCTACACGCCCAAAGCGGCCAGCTGGCTCAACATGATCGAAATTGAGTTCTCGGCGCTAACTCGTCTATGTTTGAATCGGCGCATTCCAACCATCGAGCAATTGGAGTCGGAGCTGATGGCCATCATTGCTGAACGAACGGCGAAACGCATCAAGATCAACTGGCAATTCTCCCTGGAGTCCTGCCGCAAGAAGTTGAATTCGCGATATTCAATTGTTAACGAGGATAATTCCAGATTCAAAGAACTATAGATTATTTAAGTTACAAAGTATTAAGTCAGGTAGACTAAGGATACCCTAGGGCTGAAGATGCCTGGCTAAAGATATTTCCAATCTGTGGGCCAACTAAAGCTAAAACTGCAATGACTAAAATGGCCACCAGAACTAGAATCAATGCATACTCGACCAAACCTTGACCCTCTTTGTAATTGTGGCTTATGGGTTTATCCTCCTATCGTTTAGCGTTTAGGCTTAATGGACTAAAGCAATATAGTGACAATCTTACATTAAGTCAACGGTATTCAGTCCATCACAAACAACAAAGGCCCGGTTGATTGTCGGGCTTATAGCTGGGGATAGTAGTGCCCTTTAAATATTTCCTGAGGCTTATTAACTGGATGACCTAACCCATTGACCATTTTTGTAGACTTTTCTCTTCCCTGCCTCTAATAGGACGAAAATCACCAGTAGCAGTATCATGATTCTGAGCGATATGAGCCTTAAACCTAACTCTGAACAGAAGCGCTATTTCCGGCATGGCGTGCTCATAGGCATGCTTGTAACCATCTTTGTAGTGTGGGACGTAGCCGGGCGGCTGGGAGAAGTTGTGATTTTTGTTTACTTTGCGGTAATTGGCGGTGCCGGGTTGTCGGCAATCGCATCGCTAATGTATCAACATTTCAACAGGTAGAGAAGGGCTCGGAAACACGAACCAGGAAACCATTCAAGGTGAGGACCGTTTGGCGGATTGATCGGAGAAGTGGGGAACCGGCCACCTGAGCGCCTCAAAGTCATGATATACTTTGATAGAAGACAGCCCGGAAGCGATTTGGCACCCATTTCATGAAATGCTACTCAGACATTTCAGGAGGGAAACAATATGTTTACACTAGATGTGGAGTCATGTAGTAAGGTGGTGGCACCCGACTCGACAATAATCCGGGAGCTGCTG
>Ga0209536_100002089_pt1 | contig 32525 bp, 30 predicted proteins | sample DeeMarSeWOR28_12_FD_187461 | JGI IMG/M metagenome (GOLD analysis project Ga0209536, IMG submission 187461) | Marine sediment microbial communities from White Oak River estuary, North Carolina - WOR-2-8_12 (SPAdes) (version 2) | ecosystem: Environmental > Aquatic > Marine > Intertidal zone >... | reverse complement strand
CACAATAGCATGGAAATTTCCTCCCGAAACAGATGAAGCAGTATGCTCAACGTTAAATAAAAAAGGAGCCCCGGTTTGAGTAAAGCAATTTTAACAGATATTACAAAATGTATTGGCTGTCTTAAGTGTGTTTCTGCATGTAAGGAAATAAATAAACTGGAAATGGATGTTCCAAGGATTTGGCAGAAAAATGATGGTTTGTCTGCTGAAAACTGGACTTCGATAATCCAAAAACCTGATCGTCATTATATACGCAAACAATGCAGACATTGTCTTGAACCGGCATGTGTTACAGCTTGTCCTGTTGGTGCATTGCATAAAACTGAAGAAGGTGCTGTTATTTATAATAATGACATTTGCCTCGGCTGCCGTTATTGTATGATGGCTTGTCCGTACGGGATTCCACGGTATGATTGGGATGAACCGGTTCCTTATGTGCGCAAATGTATTTTATGCTATAACTATATTAAAGAAGGAGAAGAGCCGGCTTGCACTAAAATCTGTCCCGAGGGTGCAACGATTTTCGGTGAGCGGGATGAACTTTTAAAAATTGCTCATAACAGAATAAAAGAAAATCCGGATAAGTATATACATAAAGTCTGGGGCGAGCATGAAATTGGCGGTACGAATGTTTTTTATCTCTCGGATATTGATCTTGGATTTCTTACATACAAAACTCATCTTGGAAAAGAACCGCTCGAAGAAACAACTGCTCCTGCAATGAAATCTGTTCCTTTTGCATTTGTTGGTATGGGTGGATTTATGCTCGGTTTAAACTGGATAATCCGACGTCGAATGGAAATGAGTAAAAAGCAAAATGAACCAGGCGGAGAGAAAGATGAATAGAGTTCAAAACACAAAATTAGTATTGTGGTTAATTACAGGATTTGCTGCAGCAGTCGGTCTCAACCGCTTTATTTTTGGATTGGGTGCCACAACAAATCTGACCGATTCAACTCCGTGGGGTTTGTGGATTGGGTTTGATGTAATGGGAGGTGTTGCGCTGGCAGCCGGCGGTTTTGTAATTACTGCTATCTTTTACATAATGAAGAGGGAAGAATTCCATCCGCTTGTTAAACCTGCTGTGTTAACTGCATTCCTTGGATACATTGCAGTAATATTTGGTTTGATGTTTGATTTAGGCTTGCCCTGGAATTTGTGGAATATATTTATCCATTGGAATTTTCATTCCCCTCTTTTTGAAGTCGGATGGTGCGTGATTTTATACACAACTGTCTTAATGTTGGAGTTTAGTCCTGTCCCGTTGGAAGAATTCAGTCGTTATGCCAAAGTCAGAAATTTTTTGATAAGATATCGATTTGCTTTAGTATTGTTAGGTATAATGCTTTCAACACTTCATCAATCCTCACTTGGCTCATTATTTCTGATTATGCCTTTCAAGCTTCATCCGCTTTGGTACTCTAACATCCTGCCGGTTCAATTTTTTATTTCAGCTATTGCGCTTGGATTGATGATGGTTGCATTTGAAAGTCTGACATCTCATTGGTTATACAAAAGAGAGCCCGATACAGAATTGATTGCCAAACTTGGTAAAGCAACAGTCTGGGTTCTCTTAACTTATGTAGGGATAAAAATGGCGGATATAGTTTTATCAGATAAGTTTGCTCTAATTACTGATGGAAGCCGGGAAAGTTTTCTTTTTATTTCTGAAATATTAATCTCAGCCTTCATCCCATTAGTTATTTTTTCTTTTCCAAAACTTCGCAAAAGAAATAAAGCACAATGGATTGCATCTTTTATGGTGGTATTTGGAATAGTCTTCAATAGGATAAATGTCGGTGGTTTAACAATGTTAAGCGCAACAGGGGACAGTTATACTCCATCGTGGATGGAAATTACAATCAGTCTTGGCGTCGTTTCTGCGGCTGCTCTGGTATTCTTATTTGTAATTGAACATTTTAATATTTGGGATTTAAAACCACAGGATCCGGAGGCATCCCCTCACACCGCACCCTCATTTGATTATTCATCCAGAGTATGGCTAGGTACTCCCGATATTGCATCATTAACAAAATATTCGCTTGCTTTTGTAATAAGCTTTGCAACCGGAATGGCACTTATGCCTGAAAAACAGCTGCACGGAAAAGGAATTGAAGAAATAACTGTAAGCAGGTCAAGCGGAAAAGACACATTATTAATTAATGGGAACAGGGATGATTGTTTAGTGGAATTTCCACATAAAGAGCATATTGCCCGCCTCGGCGAAGATAATTGTTCAAAATGTCATCATTTAACATTGCCGGGTTTTAAAGAAAATAGTTGCTGGGAATGCCACTACAGCATGTATAAGACAATTGATTTCTTTAAACACGATTGGCATGCTTCAGCTCATGGTGCAAATATTAAATGTGATAATTGTCATATTAATAATGTGCAGCGTGAAAAAGAAACCGCAAAAACCTGTTCAGAATGTCATCCCTTGTATGAATTTAAAAATGCAGATCTCCAAAGCGCATCACGTTATTTTGCTCTTTCATACACCGATGCTTTGCACCAACTATGTGTATCCTGCCACGTCGTTAAGGCATATGAGTTAGAGAAACAAAATCTCGGCCAGTGCTCTTCCTGCCATTCTGCTGAGGTACACGAGCATATATCAGAAAATTTAAAATGGGAAATTTCACTACCCCACTTTAACAGTGTAATTCTTCCTAAAATTGATAATGAAATAATTAAAACAGAAATAAGTAAAGATGAAAAAGAGAATATTAATAATTGATGATGAACCAGATGTTATTACTTATCTGACAGCAGTGCTAAAAGCGAATGGTTACGAAACTTTTGCAATTAGTAATATTAAAAAGGCGCTGGATAGCGTAAAAGAAGTACACCCCGATTTGATTTGTCTGGATATTGTTATGCCGCACGAAACGGGAATATCATTTTATTCCAAACTAAAGGAAGATAAAAGTTTAAGTAAAATACCGGTTATTATTATAAGCGGAGTAGTAGATGGGGGTAAATTCGATTTTCATTCTTACGTCCCCGATGATTCGATCCCATTACCCGAAGAATGCATGGAAAAACCAATTGATGTTGAAAATTTCATAAAAAAAATCGAAGAACTGACAGGTAAAATTGTTATTCATTAAAAAGAGAGAAACCAATTAATCGTTCATCGACATACAGCCCGGGTAAATCAAACGATTTTATTTATAAAGAACTTTTTCAACAAGTACCTTATAATGTAGCAGTAATAGATTGTGATTTTAATATAATTGAAGCAAACAAAAACTTCAGAGAATATTTTGGAAAATGGAAAAACAGAAAATGCTATTCAGTCTACAAAAAACTTGCTGAGCCATGCAAACACTGTCCTGCAATTAAGGTTTTTAAAAATAAACAATCTGTCGTATTTGATGCAGTCGGGATTGACCAACATGGAAGAAATACACATTATGTTGCACAGGTTTTCCCCTTAAAGAGCAATAAAGGTGGTCAGATAGATTATTTAATGGAGATGTCGCACACAGTTACAGAAACGGATCGCTGGCAGCAGGAATATCAAATTCTCTTCGACCGAGTCCCCTGTTATATAACAGTAATCGGGGAAGACTACAGAATCGTGAGAGCTAATGAAGCTTTCCGTGAAAACTTCGGTGATGTTTTGGGTCAGCTTTGTTATAAAGTTTACAAGCGAAGAAAAACCAAATGCCCAAATTGTCCTGCTGAAAAGACTTTTAGAGATGGAAAGGTGCATCATTCAACACAGCAGGGAATTGGAAAAGAAGGACAGAAAATTCACTACGCGGTTTCAACTTCAGCACTAATGAGAGATAGCGAAACAGTGGCGCACGTGATTGAGATTTCTGATGATATTACTGAAATTAAAAAATTGGAATACAATGTTATAGAGGCAGAGCGACTCGCTGCCGTTGGACAAACTGTAGCAGGATTAGCCCACAGTATAAAAAATATTTTAATGGGTCTCGAAGGCGGAAAATATATTGTTAGTCTTGGCCTGAAAAAGAATAACAAAGACATGATTAATCAAGGCTGGGAGATGCTGGAAAGAAATTTTGATAAAACAACTTCTTTAGTAAAAGATTTCCTTAGTTTTTCAAAAGGAAGATTACCTCAGCTTGCTATGATTAATCCGAAAGAATTGGTTTCTGAAATCGTTGATCTTTATAAGGATATTGCAGGACAATCCGGAATTGAGTTGACATTCAAACATGGTAAGAATATTAAACCTGCACCGCTTGATCGGGATGGTATTCATACATGCCTGACTAATCTCGTATCCAATGCAATCGATGCCTGCTTAATGAGTGAAAAAAAAGGTACACAAGTTGAAATCAACCTCACAGAAGGACGAGAAAAGTTAATATTTGAAGTCTCGGATAATGGAAGCGGAATTGATTATGAGATTAAAAGGAAAATATTTACAACCTTCTTTACAACCAAAGGAGGGGAAGGTACAGGACTTGGTCTGCTGACTACCCGTAAAATTGTACAGGAACACGGCGGAAACATTAAGGTCATTTCGCAAAAAGGAAAAGGTGCAAGATTCAGGATGGAATTTCCTCGTAAAAGACTTATGACGCTCTATAAAGAATCGAAAGCGAAAGAATAAATAAGGAGAAAAGTATGCCGGATTATAAAAAAAAGAAAATCCTTGTCGTCGATGATGAAAAGGATGTTCGTGAATTTTTAAAAGCAGCTCTTTTCGAGGCAGGTTTTGATGTTATAGAAGCCGAAGATGGAAATATAGCACTGGAAAAAATCAAAAATGAAATTCCGGATTTGATCTCACTCGATTTAGTTATGCCGAAAAAATCGGGTGCAAGATTGCATCGTGAATTATCTAAAAATAAGGACTGGTCTAAGATCCCGGTTATAATTGTTACCGGACATGCGCGTGATGATCTAGGCAAGGCAGATCTGAAAGAGTTAACTATGTCCGGTCCTGGTATCTATCTGGAAAAACCGGTTAAACCGCATAACTATATCGCCGCAATTAAAAAGTTACTAAATATGGATACTACACAGGATGAAAAGGAAACGGCAGAACTCGTTGAACTTCAGAGTAACTTAAAAAATATTATTGATAGTTCAGACTCAGAAACATTAAGAAGATTGAAGGAACTGTTAAATGATACCGGTAAATCTTCAGGCTAATAGAAGTACAAAATTCTTTTAAAGCAAGTGGAGGTTATTATGCCCAATGTTGCTATCCTTTATTGTAAAAAAATTAAAGACCATTCATGCATTGCTTGCGCAAAGTGCTACAAAGGTATTAAGGAAAAAAACGGAGAATTTAGCAGGTATGATGAAATTGAACTCGTTGCAATGACCGATTGCGGCGACTGTCCCGGTCTTGTTGTTCCCAGGATAAAATTATTAAATGAAGTGACTAAAAATCTCGAGCGCCCGATTGAAAAGCTTCATTTGGGAACTTGTGTTAAACTGGCAATGGAAACTGCGGAATGTCCGATTGATTTTGAGGAACTAAAATTTACACTGGATAAAAAATTTGGTTTGGATTTAGTTATAGGAACCCATTCTTATTGATTAAAAAAATATGAGATTTAATTATATGCAGGTTTCAGGCAGGGCGCTTTTTTAACATTTTAACCGTGAATTCACATCCTTTACCCTCGGCTGATTCAATATTAATTGAACCACCATGAGCTTCTGCAATTTTATTTGCAATGAACAGACCTAGACCGGTTCCACCTGCACCTTTTGATGAGAAGAATAAACTGAATGCTTTTTCGCGGGTTTCCTGATCCATTCCAATCCCATTGTCCGATACATTAAATACAATCTGACTTGGATTGTGATCCACTTTTAAGGTTACGGTGTGTGTTTTCTTTTTAGTATCGATGCGGCAAGCATCCAGTGAATTATCTAGTAAATTAATTAATAGAGACCTGAGTGCATTTCTATCAGCCTCAAGTTTTTCTGCATCGGGATCGATTTCACAAATATAGTCTATGTTATTTCTTTTTGCACGATCACTAAAATTCTCGCAGACTTCTTCCATCAATTCTTTGATAGGAATCTCTTCCCATTGCGGTTCACGATCCTTTGCATAATAAAGTATATCCATCACCATGCTTCTGATTCGTCTAATATTTCGCGATGCTATTTCCCAGCCCTGATCTATCCTTTTTCTATCGTCTTTTTTCAATCCTGTGTTCACTAAATAGATACCGCCATCCAAACCGTTAAGCAGTCCTTTGATTCCATGCGAAATTGAGCCAATCAACAAACCAACTGATGTAAGCTTATCCTGCAATTGTCTTATTTCTGTTATGTCCGTACTCATTTCTATAACATGTTCAACTGTACCGTTTCCATCTTTTATCGGTGCAGCATAAACCATAACATTAATTCTTTTGTTATCCTGAGAAGTAACCACCTCTTCCTGTGTATGTATCTTTCCATCGTTAAAAGCCTGCTGAATGATGCAGGGTTCACATTTAGAGTTACGATGTTTATAAACTTTGTAACACTTGCTGCCAAATGAGGTCCCGAAAGCTTCCCTGTGCATACGATTTGCTTCAATGATTTTTAATTCTTTATCCTGAATTGAAATAAAGCAGGGCACTTCTTCAAACAGCAGCTGGTATTTCTTCTGGCTGGATCTTAACTGATTTTGCAGATTTTTGGCATCGGTTATGTCTGTAGACATCTCCATGACAGACACAATATTTCCATTATCATCATATATGGGTGATGTATTAACAATTACCCAGACTTCATTTCCGTTTCGTGTTTCTATTTTTTCTTCGCTGCTGTGCGGCTGTCCATCCCGGAATGTCTTTTCAACAGGGCATACTTCACATTTTTCGGATCGGTTTTTATAAACTTGATAGCAGTAACGACCTTCGATTTCACCAAAATCATTCTTGAACTTTTGATTAGCATCTAAAAGATGTAATTCTTTGTCCTGGATAGTGAGATAACTTGGAACGGAATCGAAATATTTTTTATAGATCTCTTCCATTTTAATTTTGCGGATTTACTTTTCTACAGAAACTTTTTCCTGATGCCCGACTTCAAAAATTTTCCGGAGATTTCTAATTAATCCGTCCTCTGTAATAGGCTTATCCATATATCCTTCAGGATGAGAATCAGGATGTTCATAAATAAGTTTTCTTAATTCAGGTTTTCCGGTGATAATACAAATCGGGATTTTATTTAAAGCTTTATCTTTTTTAATATCATCAAATACTTCCACTCCAGATTTACCCGGCATTGAAATATCAAGTGTTATTAAATCCGGTTTTTCGATTCTTGCAAGTTCTAAAGCCTGGTTACCGTCATAAGCTTTAATTACCTCTGCACCGTTATCTTCGAGTATAGCCGAAATAAATGTAATAAAGTCAGGTTCATCATCTGCAACAAGAATTTTTCGTCCTGCAAATTCAAGTTCTTCAGCTTCAGGTACGACTTCAACAGGCACTGCAATTCGCTCTTCAACAACAAGTGCATTTGAAACCAAATTAACAAGCTGAGTAACCTGCATGCCTAATTTGTAATGTCTGATCAAATCGGTTAGGCCATCTACGCAATTATGGCATGATGTAACAACAATTGATGCCCCGGTTTCTTTCAGCTGATCGGCCTTTATTTTTGCAGATTTTAATCTGCGATTTGTATACTCCGACATTGACATTGCACCACCGCCGCCTGTACAACAATAATTCTCAGCCCGGTTTGGATACATTTCTCTAAAATCAGAACACACCAGTTCAAGAAGCTCACGTGGCTCTTCATACAATCCACAGCTTCTTGCATTATTGCATGAATCATGAAAAGTTACAGGAGTAGTATTTCTACTTTTATCAACTTTAATTCTGCCTTCTTTAATATAACGAAGCATAGTAATTACAGAGCTTTCCATTTCAAACGGAACATCGTAGGCACCCCAATTTGGTCCTTCGCAGCGTGTTGAACGGTAACCATGTCCGCATTCAGAAATAACTAAAGTTTTTCCGCCAAGCTCTTCGACTTTTTCATACAGTCTTCTTGCAACTGCACCACCAAGCTCATCATCACCTGAAAATAAACCAAAGTTTGTCATATCCCATCCTTCACTGGGCATTGTCCAGTTTTCTCCTGCAAAGTGAAATATCTTTGCAGCATCGGCTATAGTACGCGGATCATATTTTACCTCACGGGGATTAATTGAATAAACAACATCGCAGTCTTTTTTATCAATTGGTATTTTAATATTCGGATCATCAAATTCACTTTGTAACTCTTCCTGCATCCAATCCAAAGTATCCAGATACTCTTCTTTAAGCACACCCATCTGGTTGCCAATTTCCCACTGATCTTTACTAACAACAGCAACACCTTCAGGCATAATACCAACTGAAACAAGCAGACCCCGGGCCATTCGATTAAACGTAGCATAATCTACACCCATGGGGCAATTGATTGAACATCGGCGGCAATTAGTACATTTGCCAAATACTATATCTTTTAATTCTTCAAGTTCTTCATCAGTATGAACACTTTTGGATTTTACCCACCATGGGAATACACGACCCGTCCAGTCATAATGTCTTTTAAATATTTTTCTTATTTGATCTGCCTTGTAAACAGGTGCATAGGTTGGATCGCCAGGATTTGCAAGCACGTAATGGCACGTTTCAATACACATTCCACAATGAACGCAACCGGCTAATGATGTTACCATCTGGCGATTGAGTTTCTGCCCCATTCGTTCGATGACTTTTTCTGCCTTATAAGATCTTGTATTAGTTCCCATACTCTGCTCCTCTCTGGCTGGTGCTGCGGCTTAATGGATAAACACCTCTGTATCCCATACTTTTTCCAAACCAGTACCTGGAAAAAGGGTAGTATAGGTAGTGCGAGATTTTACTAAAGGGTACATACATTAGAAAGAATGCTGTCAGCATAAAATAAGTTAGCAGAATTCCTTCCCCCTGCTGATAATTATTGGGAACTGCAAAAAATGCAAATCCAAACCAGACTGTAAGCAATATCAAGGAAAAATAATCATCCGGTGAACTTATGGCACGAACATACTTGCTTGTAATCCTTCGTACGATTCTGCCGCATCCGACTATACAAGCCAGACCAATTGAAATTTGAAATATTATTACTATTGCGGATGATTGAAGAATTGATGGTGCGTAGGGAATTAAAAATGAAAGCACAATTGCAGCTACAACACCAATATGGAAAACTACAAATTGTGCATAAAAGAAAGCTTTCTTTCTTGTGCTTTCCATAGTCCAGGGCATTGCAATGGCAGCCCACGAATACATTATACCTTTTCTCGTAGTCGAATCTATTCCTCCTGTAGGTGCCTGTCGTTCGCGTCCTCCCTTAAATTTAAAGAGCCACCTGATGCGAAGTGAATAGACTACTGCCATAAATATCAGTGCAACTTCCTGCAGTGTATGTTCAGAAAAATAAAGTAGATCACTCATAAAATATCCTTTAAACTTTTTCTCTTACTGCCCAATTTTTTTCAAATGCCGAATATTCTTTATTATCCATAACACAAATTAGTACTTCATTTAAAACACTATCTCTCGATAGATGATTCCCTATTGCATCGAGCATCACTTTCGATGATATATCCAAGGAGATTCCGTAAAATCCTGTACCCATAGGTGGAAAGGCCATTCTTTTAATACCTTTTTCTTCTGCAAGATTAAGCGCTCTTTGCATTGTTTTTAAAAGTTTATCCTCGGTATTCGGTTCCTGAAATCGTGGACCAACAGCATGAATTATATAATCGGCTTTTAATTCACCTGCTCCGGTTATAACAGCTTCGCCGACAGAAATCGGATCAAGCGTGTTGAGTTCCTCTTGAATTGTCATTCCTCCGCGTACGGCAATTGCATTTCCAAATCCAGCACCAAGTTTAAGATCGGGTTGTGCGTAATGTACAATTGCCTCTGACTCGAGCGCAGTTAAATCGCCTTTAACAACTTTTAGAATTGAATTATTTATATTGATTTGCAGCATATTTGTTAGACGAAAAATTTATAAATTTTAACAGTACTATGGTTTTACTTTTCTTTCATAACTCTTAAATATGTACTTTCATTAAAAATTAATTAAGAGAAACTATTAAATCAAAACAAATCAAAATTTTGTGTTCTAGGTGTTGGCGGTGTTTGATAGTGTTCAAATAATACAGCGGGCAAAATTAACATTCGGCAAATAAAATTTTCTTAAATGCAGTAAGGGAGTGAATTTTTCATTCGCTAAAATCATTTATTGAATCTCATATTATCTAGAAGGCAACAATTATTATTAAATAGTATTTACTTTATTAAGTAACTTATAAAAGAAAAAATAAATTGCATAGAAAAATAGATCTGAAAATGAACGATATAAAAAATTCTGATAATAATTTGAGTTTGCTTTCTTTCGATTTTATTCTCAATTACAAGATTTTTTCGTTAAATTTTAATAATGAATAAAAAAGATTTAGAAGATACTTTTGAAATAAGTTCCGATATTAAATGTCCTTACTGTAATAGTTTAAGAATTATTAAACATGGTAAAACATCCACCAATAATCCAAGATACCGATGCCGTTACTGCCACAAGACCTGGGTAGAAAGTAAGTTAACAAAAAAGGTCCCTGATTTTGGAGCTCTAACTGAAGCATATTTAAGCGGATATTCATATCGCGATTTAAGATCAATTTACCCCAACTCTCCAACACGTATAAATCAAAAAGTCAGAAAATATCTTTTAGGATGTGCACATTGGGAAGAATATCTGGATGCTAGCGCTCCCAAACACGAGTCACGATTAATTCATTTGGTCGGGACGAAATTTAATTGCTCTTCAAAAGACAGCGATGAAAACTGCATGTTTCTTGCCCTTGCAATAGATGCATTGTCCACCGTGGTACTTGGTTTTGAAATTGGAAAAAGAGAATCACATGATCTGTGGGTGACTTTGCTGGATAGAATGAATTGCAGGGGTATATTGTGTCCGACTTTTATGTCATACGGTTCAAAATTGATTGAAGATTCGTTAAAAGTAGTTTTCCCATTTGCATCATCATTTCATAATTTTACCAGGACTTTTTATGATAAAGACTTAAAGAATAAAATATATCATTCCATTGATAACAGGCAGTTGATCTTAGAAGCAATAAATACTTACGAAGCAAACAAACGGTTTCATCTTGAAAATTACCTGGTGATCTTTAAAGATAAACAAATGAAGAATTTAGTTTTAAATTCTCAGGAAAAGGTTGTTAATCGTCTTAAAGAAAGAATGCAAATGAAACATAAAACCCGTTTTGAGGGTTTGCTTGCAGCATTTCATAAAAGGTTCGAAAAATTCCACATGATTCATTATGATCCTTATCCAATTATCAATGGTTGGATTGCGTGGTGGATGCTTGCAGCACTTCCCATTGGATTTAGCAGACTCTCATTATATTTGCAGCAACCGCATGTCACACACTTTACAAATTTTAATTGCGGTACTTTACCGGAGCCTCTAAATCTGTCTTTAGATAGTAACCAGATGAAAACATTTATTATTGAACTTGCTGTCAGGTCGATGCACATCCCGATAAAATGAAGCACAAACATTTCTTATATTAACCAAGAATAACTCCGACTCCACACTCTTCGGTATACAACAAATAGAATACAAAACTTAATTTTTTATTGATTTTGCATAAGTGCTTAATTAGGTTTCATCAGTAATCTTACAATAGATATCCGAAAGAGGATTGTTATGGTCTCGGGGAAAAGATCTTTCATAAGCGAAGATTGGCTTTCATTGTGGATAGGTCTTTTTGTCTTTATTCTCTCACTCGGACTCTTCTTGAATCTGGATATTCTTGGTTGGGGAATCAAGACTAACGTATGGACTGACATTTCTCAATCATTATCAGCTATATCGGAAAACTTTGAGAGTCTTCCCGGTATTGTGTCCTTACTGCTCACATATATCTTTCTTACAGCAATTTTAGGAATCGGCGTAAAAGCACTTGGCGTAAAGTTTAAGGAGTTTTTTCTGCCATTTACGCTTGTATTTTATATCAGCTATGCTTGCTGGGTTATTGGACACTTTGCTTACATAGCTGCAACTTCAGATAAGCTTAGCCAGTTTGATCTTACATGGTCATTAAATTTAACAGGGGAGGCTGGCTATATTGTTGCGCTTCTTGCTGGATTAATAATTGGGAATTTCTTTCCAGGATTGGTAAAGAAATTAAAACCCGCCACATTACCCGAACTCTTTATTAAAACAGCAATTGTAATTATGGGCGGTGCGCTTGGAGTAAAAGCTGCAGAGTCTTTAGGATTGGCTTCGTCTGTTATGTTCCGCGGACTGTGTGCGATTGTTGAAGCATATCTTATTTACTGGGCACTTGTTTATTTCGTTGCAAGAAAATATTTCAAGTTTAGTAAAGAATGGGCTGCACCACTTGCATCCGGAATTTCAATTTGTGGAGTATCAGCTGCTATAGCAACCGGCGGAGCAATTCGTGCAAGACCGATCATTCCAATTATGGTTTCCTCCTTAGTTGTTGTATTTGCAGTGCTGGAACTTATACTGCTGCCATTTTTAGCGCAGATATTTCTGTGGGAAGAGCCAATGGTCGCTGGTGCATGGATGGGGCTTGCTGTTAAAACCGATGGTGCCGCAGTTGCCAGCGGTGCGATTACCGATGCGCTAATTCGTGCCAAAGTTTTGGCAGAAACCGGGGTGAACTACAAAGAGGGCTGGATAGTGATGACAACGACAACAGTAAAAGTTTTTATTGATGTGTTCATAGGTATTTGGGCTTTTATACTCGCAATTATCTGGTGCTCTAAGTTCGACAAAAGTAAAAACAGCGAAAAAGTAAAAGCAAAAGAAATCTGGGATAGATTTCCAAAATTTGTTTTGGGCTACGGTCTGACTTTTCTCGTGTTCCTGGGAGTCTGTTTGTTGATACCTGAAGCAATTGAGAATGCAAAAGCTGCAGCAAATGAAGCAAACGGTTTAAGGAAAATGTTTTTTGTACTTACATTTTTTACAATTGGAGTAGTATCAAACTTTAAAAAATTAAAAGAAGAAGGAATCGGAAAACTTGCAGTTGTTTATTTACTGTGCCTCTTTGGTTTTATTATCTGGATCGGATTGTTGATTTCGTGGATCTTCTTTAACGGTATAACACCGCCTGTTGTTTAATGAAAAAAAAATAAATTGAAATAGAATGGAAGAAGAAACAAAACTAGCAGATGAACTTAAGAAAATGGAATATGAACCGCTTCTGCCAATTGAAAAAAAACTTATTGGCTGGAGCATAGGATTGGGTTTAGTTCTATTAGCTGTACTCATTTGGATTAGCTATACTTTTTTTTCGGTTCAATAAAAATGGAAACATCTAAACTTTAATGAATAATTATAACTCTTAAACTCAAAGGAGTAAAAATGGCTAAACAAAATGGTAAAACACCACAACTTGATGAACTTGAAAAAGGTGCTTGGCCGAGTTTTGTAAAAGAAATTAAAACTCAGGCTGAAAAAAATCCGATGGCAAACGATTTACTCGGACAATTAGAGCGTTCCTATGAAGAAAAAATAGGGCACTGGAAGCACGGTGGTATTGTTGGAGTAATGGGCTACGGCGGAGGCGTTATTGGAAGATATTCTGATCTTCCGGAAGATTTTCCAAATGTTTCTCACTTTCACACTTTGCGAATTAATCAGCCAGCGGGCTGGTTCTATACTTCCGATGCTCTGAGAAAATTATGCGATATTTGGGAAAAACATGGTTCCGGTTTAACAAATATGCACGGTTCTACCGGTGATATAATTTTCCTTGGTACCAAAACGGATGAATTGGAACCGACTTTTGCCGATCTTACCAAAATCGGATTTGATTTAGGTGGTTCAGGTTCTGACGTGCGTACACCAAGCTGCTGTTGTGGAATGGCTCGCTGTGAGTGGGCTTGCTATGATACAATGAAACTAACATACTTTTTAACAATGCATTATCAGGATGAACTCCACAGACCGGCTTTTCCTTATAAATGGAAATTTAAAATGGCAGGTTGCCCCAACGATTGCGTTGCATCGGTTGCAAGAGCTGATATGTCAATCATCGGAACATGGCGTGATGAAATTCAGATGAATCATGAGGAAATTACAAAGTATGCTAAATCAGGAATGGATATTCAAAAAGATGTTGTAAATAACTGTCCGGCAAAATGTATGGATTGGGATGGAAAAAGATTAGCAATTGATAACAAATCTTGCCGCAGATGTATGCACTGTATTAATGCAATGCCAAAGGCTCTTAGCCCTGGTAAAGATAGAGGTGCCTGTATTCTTTTAGGTTCCAAAGCTCCGATAGTTGAAGGTGCTTTACTCTCTTCTGTTTTAGTTCCGTTTATAAAACTGGAAGAACCTTATGATGATTTAATTGAACTAGTTGATAATATTCACGAAGTGTGGGCAGAAAATGGTAAAAACCGCGAAAGAGTAGGTGAATTTATTCAAAGAGTCGGTATGGGTAATTTCTTGGAAGCAATAGGGCTTGAACCTACTCCTGAAATGGTTGCTCATCCACGTGAAAATCCGTATGTATTTTATGAAGAATATTTCGAAGAAGGGGATGAAGAAGAAGAAGAGAAATAGATGATTATCAATTAGAAAAAAAATATTTATAAAATATAAAATAAGGAATTACAAAAATGGCTGAAGAAAAAAAGAAGAGAGTCACCGATATAGGTCCTCCGCATTACGAAAAATTCTTACCACCAATTATTAAAGAAAATTATGGTAAGTGGAAATATCATGAAATTTTAAAGCCTGGCGTAATGGTACATGTTTCCGAAAGTGGTGCAAAATTATTTACTGTTCGTGCAGGTTCACCTCGCTTATTGGGTATAGAAAAAATAAGAAAATATGCCGACTTAGCAGATAAATATTGCGATGGTTATTTAAGGTTTACAAGTAGAAATAATGTTGAATTCCTACTGACTGATGAATCAAAAATTGATCCTCTGATTAAAGATTTGGTTGCTCTTGGACATCCAGTCGGAGGTATGGGTAATGCTATTTCAAATATTGTTCATACTCAGGGCTGGGTGCACTGTCATTCGGCAGCAACCGATGCGTCCGGTATAGTAAAATCTGTTATGGATGAATTAATTGATCACTTTACCAGTACAAAATTACCTGCAAAAATCAGAATAGCGTTAGCATGTTGTTTGAATATGTGCGGTGCAGTCCACTGCTCAGATATAGCAATATTAGGAATACACAGACGACCGCCTAAAACAGATTTAGGCAAGTTAAATTCGATGTGTGAAATTCCTTCAGTAGTTGCTTCTTGTCCGACCGCCGCAATCAAACCAGCAACATATGAAGGTAAACCATCTGTTGAAGTGATTGAAGAACGTTGTATGTTCTGTGCAAACTGTTATACTGTTTGTCCTGCAATGCCCCTAAATGATCCTTTGAATGACGGGGTTTCAATTTGGGTTGGTGGTAAAGTATCCAACGCCAGAACAGAGCCTATGTTCTCAAAACTGGCAATTCCATTTCTACCAAATAATCCACCAAGATGGCCGGAAGTAGTTGAAGCTGTGAAAAATCTAGTAGAGATATGGGCAAAGAATGCAAAACCCTATGAAAGAATGGGCGAATGGATCAACAGAATCGGCTGGCCGAAATTTTTCAGAATGACTGGAATCGAATTCCAAAAAGAACATATCGATGATTTCAAACATGCTGGATTAACATTTAAACGAAGTACTCATTTAAGTTATTAAAAGGAGAAAAAAATGGCTGAGCAAGTACCCGTTGAAGAAGTTGCAAATGCTATGTATAAAATGGTAAAAGAATCTATGGGACAAAAAAAATGGAAAGCAACTGATTTAACAAAAGCAGTAATTGAATTATTTGGGGAAGATAAATGTGATAAAAAATTAGCAAAACTCGCCATTAGAGAATTAATGGATTCCGGCAGGTGTGTTTATACATACTTCGGCGGAAGTTTCATTGAAATACCTCATAAAGAAGGTGCAGAAAACTAGATTTTTCTTTTGTAGTGATAGAATTTAATGTGATATGCAAAGTATAAATTATCCAAGGATTATAATTGGCGGATTGTCGGGTGATTCAGGAAAAACTGTATTATCCTGTGGTATAGCTGCCTTTCTCAGAGAAGAAGGTATGGATGTTTCTGCCTTTAAAAAAGGACCAGACTATATCGATGCTGCATGGTTAAGTCTGGTCTCTGGTAAACCAGCCAGAAACCTTGATACTTACTTAATGGGCTTTCCAAAAGTTAAAAATTCGTTTCTGAAGAATGCCGCTAAAAGCGATTTTAGTCTAGTTGAAGGAAACAGGGGATTGTTCGATGGTGTTGACAGCCTGGGTACACATAGCACGGCAGAACTTGCTAAGCTGCTTAAAGCACCGGTAATTATTGTCCAGAATCTTACGAAGGTTACCCGTACTGCAGCAGCTACAATTCTGGGTTGTACTAAACTTGATCCTGACTTATACATAGCAGGGGTAATTCTAAACCAGGTTGCAGGGGAAAGACACCTTAAAGTTGCTAAGGATGCAATTGAAGAAACAACAGGCATCCCGGTAATAGGTTCAATGCCTAAACTTAAAAATGATTATGTGCTCCCGTCAAGACATTTGGGATTAATAACTCCGGATGAATTCAATGGAAACTCCGATTTTATTTCTGACTTAAGAAAAATTGTAAATGATAATGTAGATATTCCCAGAATTATAAAAATTGCAAATGAGTTGCCGTTGTTGGATTATGAAAATAATAAAATTATACACCGTGAATTTGGTTCTACTGACGAAAAAGTGAGCATAGGATATTTTAAAGATCAATCCTTCACTTTTTATTATCCTGAAAATCTTGAATTATTAAGAGAAGCAGGAGCGGAGTTGGTCGCAATCTCTGCCTTGCATGATAGTGATCTGTCTGATCTGGATGCGGTTTATATCGGCGGCGGTTTTCCTGAAACAAATTTAACAAGACTAGAGCTTAACAAGGAAATGATGCACTCGCTGAAAAAGTTGGCTGAAGAGGGTCTGCCTGTTTACGCTGAGTGCGGGGGCTTAATGTATCTAGCAAAAGAAGTTGAGTGGAAAGATCAAAAGCATATACTAACGGGTATTCTTCCAATCAGCATAAAGATGCATGATAAACCGCAGGGGCATGGTTATTACCGTGCAATTGTGGACGGCGAGAATTCGTACTTTAAAGTAGGTACGCAGCTTAACGGCCACGAATTTCATTACTCGGCAATCCATGAATTTGATGCAAATATAAAAAGCGCTCTTTCAGTTATTAGAGGCAATGGATGCTTTAATGAGAGAGATGGATTGGTTTATAAAAATGTATTTGCAAGTTATCTTCATTTACATGCACTAGCTTCTCCGGAATGGGTAACCGGTATGATAGCTTGTGCAAGAAAATTTAAGCGATTAAAAAAAACTAAAATATTAATAGAAGGGTAGAAAGATGGCAAAACAAAAAGAACTTAATGAAAAACTCGTTGCTACATTAAAGAAGTGGCAAAAGGTAGAAGATGCTTCGGTAAAATCAACTTCGGAAATAATCGGTAAAACAAAAAATCCGGTTGTTAAGCAGGTCATGGAAATTATTAAGCAGGATTCTGCGATGCATAAAAAAGTGCAGCAACTTTTAATCGATAGTTTCGAGAAAGAAGCTATTCAACTTCAGCCGGAAGAATTAAGTGAAGTCTGGAGTATGATTGAAAACCACATAGAACTCGAAAAGGAAACAATAAGATTAGCCGAAGAATCCAGGAAAAACAGTAACAGCTTTATCGTCCGTTATTTACTTGGATATCTGATGACCGATGAACAAAAGCACAACGATGTGCTGGCTCAGTTGGAGGACGTTAAAAGGGGAATGTATCCGTATGCAGGATAAATTTATTAGTAACGTATCTAATAAAAAAGTATTTGAAAGGAGAAATTAAGTGGCGAAGCTTGTAAAGAAAAAGAAAAAAGGTTTAGGAGGGTTGAGGTCCCAATCGGTTGGTGGTTCATCTGTAGAAACATCCCCTCTTCGTCCGGTAAATGTTCAGAAAACTCCACCTTGTCAAAGCAGATGTCCAAGCGGTAATAAAATAAGGGAAATTATTTGTACCATTAGCCAATCGGAAGGTGCGGAAAGATCTTTTCACGAATCTTATGAAAAAGCCTGGAACATCCTTTCTGAAACTAGCCCATTCCCTGCGGCATGCGGCAGAGTATGTCCGCATCCATGTGAACTTGATTGCAACAGGGAACATAAGGATGGCTCAGTCGCAATAAATAATATAGAAAGATTTCTCGGTGACTATGCTTTGGAACATAATTTCCAGTTTCAAAAATTATCTGAAGATATTTTCTCTGAAAAAATAGCCGTTATTGGTGCTGGTCCTGCCGGTCTCTCTTGCGCTTATCAATTAGCACGAAGGGGATATAAAGTAACTGTGTTCGAAGCGTTTGCTAAGGCTGGTGGCATGTTAAGATATGGTATTCCTGATTACCGGTTGCCTACAGATATTCTTGACAAAGAAATAAAGAGAATTGAGGATTTTGGAGTTGAGATCAAGTGCAATCAGATAATCGGGAAAGATATTCCTTATGAAAAGCTGCAGGAAGATTTTGATGCAATATTTGTCGGAATAGGAGCTCACAAAGGAAAGTTACTGGGCATTCCGAATGAAGATGCAGAAAACGTTTTTACCGGAACGGAATTCTTAAACAGAATTAATTCAGGACAAAAGATCGAAGTAGGTGATAAGGTTCTTGTAGTCGGTGGCGGTGATACAGCTATAGATGCTGCCCGAGTGTCAAGAAGACTTGGTGCTGATGTAACTGTTGTTTACAGGCGCACAAGAACAGAAATGCCGGCTATCGAAGAAGAAATTGTTGGTGCTGAAGAGGAAGGAATTAAACTTGAATTTCTTGCTGCTCCGGTTGAATTTGAAAAAAATAACGGGCTCATTACAAGAATGAAATGTCAGAAGATGGAATTGGGTGAACCCGATGATTCAGGAAGACGAAGACCTGTCCCGATTGCAGATGAATTCTTTTACATTGATACATCAACAGTAATTGCTGCAATAAGTCAGGAACCGGAATTTGAAGGAATGGAAAACCTGCATGAGGGAAAAGACTGGATAAAAATTAAAGAGGATGGTTCAACTGATTTGGATAAAACTTATGCCGGTGGTGATGCAATTGAACTGGGCCTGGCTACGATTGCAATTGCCCAGGGAAGATTGGCAGCCGAAACAATTCACAATAAGTTCCGCGGGATTGAGCCGAAGCAGGAGGAGAAAGCTCCGGTCATATCTCACGAGAAAATTATTTTAAATTATTACGAAAGTAAATTAAGAAACGAGCCCTTTAAATTGCCTCCTGAAGAAAGACTTAAGGAATTGGGTCTTGAAATAACCTCTACCATGACAGAAGAGCAGGTAATAAATGAAGCACTGAGATGTATGAGTTGCGGATCCTGTTTCGATTGCGGAACATGCTGGAGTTATTGCCAGGATCAGGCAATTGTAAAACCGGTTAAAAAATACCAACCATACAAATACAAGCTGGAATTTTGTAACGGCTGTAAAAAATGCGCGGAGCAGTGCCCGTGCGGATATATTGAAATGAAATAAAACTTTAAACAAAAACTTATTCACTAACAAATTATGGAATAATAAAATGCCAATTTTTGAACATGGAGAAATCAAAATTGAAGTCGATGAAGACGGTTTCATTCAAGAGCCTGAAGTATGGAATGAGGAAGTAGCAAAAGCACTTGCTACCACTGAAGATGTTACGGATATGACCGAGTCGCATTGGAAAATAGTCTATTATTTACGCGATTATTATAAGCAATTCGGAATTGCCCCAATGATCAGAAAACTCTGCAAAGAGACCGGATTTTCACTAAAAGAAATCTACGAGCTCTACCCATCCGGTCCTGCAAAAGGAGCCTGTAAAGTGGCTGGTTTAACCAAACCAACCGGATGCGTATAAGACTACTGAGTTCTTATTAAATATATCGTAATACAATTTATATAATTGTCTTCTGTGTGATTCTATGGTGCATTTAATTGAAAAATGTTCTATAGATCGCACAGATTAAATAATAAAAAGAATAGCTTGAGTGATTTTAATATTGAAGGATATAATTGCTAAAAAGAAATCTGTGATTGTTAAGAATTGGATTCAGCTGATATTTGAGACATATTCATCCGGGACTTCAAAATTTTTAAATGTTGAAAATAATCAGTTCAATAATCCTGTTGGTTTTACAACAACTGAAGCGGTTTATAATTTATTTGAAGTATTAATTAATGATGTAAACCCGGGCAATGTAAAACCACTTTTACTTGATTTGATTAAGATCAGAGCTGTACAGGATTTTACGCCATCACAGGCTGCAGGGTTTGTTCTTCTTATAAAAAAAGTAGTACGGGATGTAATAAGAAATGACTTAAGTGACATAAAAATTTATGATGAATTATCGGAATTTGAATCCAATGTAGATAAAGCTGCACTGATTGCATTTGATTTATACCAGGAGTGCCGGGAAAAAGTGTATCAAATTCATCTTAAGGAGATTAGAACAAACTCATTAAGTGTTTTTTAAGGATAGTTTTTTTTAATGAACTGAAAATAATTACTCCTAATGCTATTCATAATTGCGATTATGAATATTATTCTAAAAGGAGAATATTAATGAACTTATTTTTTTCGTTTGCTGCCCTTCTAATAATAATATTGTTAGCTCTGGTAGGAGTGGAAGCAGGTAATTTGGAATATCTTTTCGGTGTTATCATTCCCTATGCTGCAATAGTCTTTTTTCTTATAGGTATTATTTACAAAGTTATTTACTGGGCTAGATCGCCGGTTCCTTTCAGAATAACTACCGTGGCTGGTCAGCAGAAATCATTAGACTGGATAAAAAGCAGTAAACTGGAGAGTCCGCACTCTGCACTTGGCGTTATCGGAAGGATGCTTTTAGAAGTCTTACTTTTCAGATCACTCTTTAGAAACACAAAAGTTGAGCTGAAGAAAGGTCCCAAACTTGTTTACGGAAGCAGCCGTTATTTATGGCTGGGGGCATTGGCTTTTCATTGGGCTTTTTTAATTATTGTTTTAAGGCATTTCAGATATTTTTCAGAACCAATTCCTACATTCGTTCCTTTCCTTCAAAACTTAGATGGTTTTTTACAAATAGGAGTACCGATATTATATATAACAAATGTTGTAATTGTTATAGCACTGACTTACCTCTTCCTTCGCCGCGTCCTTGATCCAAAACTAAAATATTTTTCTTTGGCATCCGATTATTTTCCGTTGCTTTTAATAATAACAATTGCATTAACCGGAATTTTAATGCGATACTTTACTAAGGTGGATATTGTAAGCGTTAAAGAATTAGCGATCGGTTTGTTCAGCTTTCAACCGATCGTTCCGGAAGGAATTGGTGTGATGTTTTATCTTCACTTTTTTCTTGTAAGTGTTTTGATTGCTTACTTCCCGTTTAGCAAACTTATGCACATGGCGGGTGTTTTTCTTTCGCCAACAAGAAACTTAGCAAATAATAACAGAATGAAAAGACATATAAATCCATGGAACGCTCCGGTGAGAATTCATACTTATGAAGAATATGAGGATGAATTCCGCGATGTAATGAAGGCTTCCGGATTACCACTAGAAAAGGAATAAAGATGTCTGAACCTAAACTGAAACCAGAAGAATTTGCAGAGAAAATAAGTTACAAAGCACCGCAAAAAAGTTGGCGGGATCCTAAAGTTGAATTTAAACTTGGCTCGTTTAATTACAGCGGAATACCAAAAAACGTAGAATACCTGAAATTACCGAATCCAAGAAAATGGCAGCCAACTCAGGAAGATTGGAAGTTACCTGAAAACTGGAAAGAGATTATCCTTACAGGATTAAAAGAAAGACTTAATAAATTCCGTTCCCTGAAAGTCTTTATGGATATCTGTGTTCGTTGCGGTGCCTGCTCTGATAAATGCCATTATTTTATCGGTTCAGGTGATCCGAAAAATATGCCTGTACTTAGAGCAGAACTTTTAAGATCGGTTTACAGGAATGATTTTACTACTGCAGGTAAAGTATTTGGGAAGTTTGCCGGCGCTCGCGATCTTACAATTGATGTTATAAAGGAATGGTTCTATTATTTTTATCAGTGCACGCAATGCCGCCGATGTTCGGTTTTTTGTCCATACGGAATTGATACTGCAGAAATTACATTATTAGTCCGTGAGCTGCTTAACTTAATTGGAATTAATATCGATTGGGTTATCACACCTGTAGCCAACAGCTTTAGAACAGGGAATCATCTTGGAATTCAGCCTCACGGGTTTAAAGACAGTATCGATTTTGCAGTCGAAGAACTGGAATCAATAATCGGAATAAAAGTCGAAGCACCGATTAATAAAAAGGGTGCTGAAATCCTGTTTGTTACTCCTTCAGCAGATTATTTTGGTGATCCACATTACTTTACGTTGCTGGGCTATCTTACACTCTTCCATGAAATCGGATTGGATTACACCTGGACTACATTTGCATCCGAGGGTGGAAATTTCGGTTCATTTGTCTCACACGACTTAATGAAATCCTTGAATACGAAGATTTATTCGGAAGCCAAACGCCTGGGAGTCAAGTGGATCCTCGGTGGAGAATGCGGACACATGTGGCGTGTGCTGCATCAGTATATGGATACGATTAACGGACCTGCCGATTTTTTAGAAGAACCAGTTTCACCGATTACAGGAACTAAGTTTAAAAATGCTAAATCAACTAAAATGGTTCACATCTGTGAGTTTACTGCCGATCTGATCAAAAATAATAAAATCAAATTAGATAAAAGTCGGAATGATAAATGGAAAGTCACATTTCATGATTCCTGCAATCCTGCCCGTGCAATGGGATTAATTGAAGAACCGCGCTACGTAATTAATAACACATGTAATCACTTTTTTGAAATGCCCGAAAACACAATTAAAGAGCAAACATTCTGCTGCGGAAGCGGTGCAGGATTGGGAACTGACGAAAACCTGGAAATGAGGCTGAGGGGAGGCCTCCCCAGGGCAAACGCAGTAAAGTTTGTAAACGAAAAAAATGGTGTGAACTTCCTCGGTTGTATTTGTGCAATTGATAAAGCAACTCTTCCTCCTTTAATGGATTACTGGGTCCCGGGCGTACAGGTTGGCGGTGTACATGAATTAGTTGGAAATGCACTTGTAGTTAAAGGTGAAAAGGAAAGAACAACTGATCTCCGCGGTGAGCCGTATCAAGAAAAAGCAAAAGAAGAAATTGAATCAACAATTGAGGAATGATTAAATGTACGATTCAGGTAAAATAATATTGGGTTTAATGGTTTTTATAGCTCTGTTCACTTTTCCAACCTGGTATCTTTTTACCGGTGGCGAAGCGAAACCAATGCCGGATTTAGTTCTTCCTGAAAATGAGGACCAAAAAGAATGTGTTTACAGTGCAGAATATATGCGTGCAACTCATATGGATTTATTAAATGTATGGAGAGATAAAGTTGTTAGAGAAGGTAATAGAACTTTCACAACATCGGAAGGTAAAAAATTTGAAATGAGCTTAACGAAAACGTGTCTTGGGTGTCACTCAAATAAAGCACAATTCTGCGATCAATGTCATAATTATTTGGAAGTCACTCCCTATTGCTGGGATTGCCATGTGGATCCATCACAATTGGAGAATCAATAATGGATATTACCAGAAGAAAATTATTAAAATTGGCAGGACTCGGGGCACTCGGTCTCAGCGCGGGTAAATATGCAAAAATTTTCGCAAAGGAATCATTCAATAAAATTTCTTCAATGAATATTCTCAGCAGCAAGAGATGGGCAATGGTTGTTGATGTGAGAAAATGTTTGGTTAAAGAAGATTGCAGAGATTGTATTAACGCATGCCATACTACACATAACGTCCCGGAATTAGGAAACAAAAAGGATGAAGTTAAATGGATCTGGAAAGAAGATTTTGAAAATGTTTTTATCGAACAGGAAAATCATTATTTAGAAGAAAAATTAAAAGACAAAAGAGTACCAATATTTTGTAATCATTGTGACAACCCGCCCTGCGTAAGAGTCTGTCCGACTCAAGCTACCTGGAAAAGGGAAGAAGATGGTATTGTAATGATGGACTGGCACAGGTGTATTGGCTGCAGGTATTGTGTAGTGGCATGCCCTTATGGATCCAGAAGCTTTAATTGGCGTGATCCAAGACCATTCATTAAAAAAATAAATTCTGATTTTCCCACCCGCAGCAAGGGTGTTGTAGAAAAATGTACCTTCTGTGAAAAAAGACTGGCTGAAGGTCTTGCGCCGGCTTGCGTTGATGCCTGTAAAGAAAAGGCTTTAATCTTTGGAAATCTGAATGATCCGAAATCAGAAGTCAGAGATTTATTAAAAGAAAATTTCTCAATCAGAAGAAAACCGGGTTTGGGTACTGAACCTGAAATCTATTATTTAGTATAGGATTTTTTATGCTCGAACATGCCTTAAAAGGAAGTAAAAAATATTGGGGATGGATTTTCTCTCTCTCCATATTAATTGTAATAGGAGTATTTTTTTACTTAAAGCAATTCGCTTTTGGTTTAGGAATAACAGGTCTGAGCAGAGATGTTTCATGGGGATTCTATATTGCACAGCTTACTTTTTTAGTCGGAGTTGCTGCTTCGGGTGTAATGGTTGTTCTACCTTACTACCTCCATAATTATAAGCAGTTTGGAAAACTTACCATTCTGGGAGAGTTTCTTGCAATTGCTGCTGTTGCTATGTGCATACTTTTTGTTTTTGTCGATGTAGGCCAGCCATTCAGGATGATGAATATATTGCTTCATCCTTCACCCAGCTCTATTTTATTTTGGGATACTGTAGTATTAAGTGGATATATGCTCCTTAATATTGTTATTAGTCATGTTGTTTTAGACTCAGAGCGTAAATCTATTCCTCCCCCTAAATGGATAAAACCTGTCATTATCCTTTCAATTCCCTGGGCAATAAGTATTCATACAGTAACTGCTTTTTTATATGCGGGATTAGCGGCAAGACCTTTTTGGATGACCGCAATACTTGCTCCCAGATTCTTAGCTTCAGCATTTTCTTCAGGTCCTGCACTTCTACTGGTACTGGTTTTTATCGTCAAGCGGATGACAAAATTCGATCCGGGAAAAGAAGCAGTACAAAAACTTGCTTTAATAATTACCTATGCAATGGCAGCAAATATATTTTTCATTTTAATGGAGTTTTTTACGGCTTTTTACAGTTCTATTCCTGAACACATTCATCATTTTCAGTATTTATTTTTTGGTTTAGAAGGACACACAACATTAGTTCCGTGGATGTGGACTTCTGCAATTCTGGGAGTTATATCATTAGTACTTTTATTTATTCCGAAGATCAGAAAAAATGAAAATTATTTATTCATTATTTGTGTTGCAATATTCATTTCAATCTGGATTGATAAGGGATTGGGAATGGTTGTAACAGGATTTATTCCAACACCATTGGGCAATATCGTTGATTACTGGCCCACCATTCCTGAAGCGATAATTTCTTTATCAATATGGGCAATCGGATTCTTTTTGATAACTGTTTTTTACAAAATTGCTCTTTCAGTTCGTAAGGAAGTAATGACGTGATGTTTATAAAATGAGTAATGTAATAATTATTGGCGGAATGGCGGCAGGTTGCAAAACCGCCGCAAGATTGAGTCGTCTGTCATCCGATTATAATATAATAATAATTGAGCGGGATTCCTTTATCTCCTTTGGTAATTGCGGCTTACCTCTTTATGCTTCAGGCGAAATAGACGACATTTATGACCTGGCTAAAACAGCTTATGGAAAGATCAGAGATGAAAATTATTTTCGGGATGTAAAAAGTGTAGAGGTTTTAACAAATACTGAAGTAATAAATATCAATTTAAAAAAGTCTGAGTTAAAATGTATAGATATCAAAAATGATAAATCGATTCAGCTTAAATATGATAAATTAGTAATTGCTACCGGTTCAAAAGTAATTGAGCCAAAATTTAAATTTCCTGAATCAGATAATATCTCCCCATTTCATTCTGCAAAAGATGCAAAGAAATTCAGAGAAGCGGCACAAAGAGGAATCATTAAAAAGGCCGTTGTAGTTGGCGGAGGATTTATAGGTTGTGAATTAGTCGAGGCACTTTCATCGCTTTGGGGAATAGAAACAATACTGATTGAAAAGGAAAAATCACTTTTAAATTCATTTCTTGATCCTGAAATCTCAAAGCTTGTTGAAAACCGAATTCGACAAAAAAACATTCAAGTTCATTTATCGGTGAAGATTGAAAAAATTGAACTCGATAATAAAAATCTCCCGGTCGTCTATTTGAATGATGGGAGTAAAATTGAATGCGATTACGTATTCTATAATTTGGGAGTGAAGCCTAATTCCTTACTTGCGAAAAAAATTGGAATTAAAATTGGCGACTACGGTGGAATTATTGTTAATGAAACAATGAATACTAACCTTCCGAATATTTGGGCAGTTGGTGATTGCGTGGAAATAAAAAATCTCATCACAAATAAATATGAGTATTTTGCATTAGGTTCATTATCCAATAGAATGGGAAGAGTGGCTGCTGACTCGATAGCCGGAAGAGATGCAAAATTTGTGGGTTCAGTAGGATCGATCTCTTTAAAAGTATTTGATCTAATTTCATCTGCGACAGGTCTCACCGAAAAAAAGGCAAAGCAGCTTGGATACAAAACAGAAAAGGTGATTGGCTGCTGGTCCGATAAACCCGATTATCAACCCGAGGTAAAAAACCTTTTTGGAAAAGTGGTATTTGAAAAGAACACTCTTAAATTGTTAGGTCTTCAACTAGTCGGTGAAAGTGAAGTAAACAGATATGTAGACGTATTTGCCGAGCTGCTGGCAAATAAAAAAACTGCTATCGATTTAATTAATACAGAACATGCGTATACACCTGCAAATTCATCACCCATATCACCCCTAACTTTTTTAGGATATATGATTATCAATCAGGAAAAAGATGGCGTCGGCAATTGCAGCTTTGATTCACTTGCATCGCGTGATGGATTGGTACTGGATGTTAGAGAAGAGGATGAAATTGATAATTCATTCGACTTTTATGATACATTGAACATTCCACTCTCTTCTTTTCGGTCTGAATTGCCGGAAATTAAAATAAATGAACCTGCTGTTGTGGTATGTGAAAAAGGTCCCAGATCTTACGAAGCTGCAAGGTTATTAAAAAATAAGGGAATTAAAAATGTGCAATACCTTGGGGGAGGAGCAGTCTTTTATACTGAAATTAAAAATGGTGCACAAACTAAAAAATAGGAAGGAATAGTAGCAATTGAATTTTACTATTAGGAAATGAAAGAAGAGAGACTAAAACTTACTGTAATTGGAATAAGTCACAGGACATCCTCAATTTCTGATTTGGAATTATTTCAATTGAATAAAAACGAAACCGGGAACGCCTTAAAGTATTTGAAATCTCTTACCGGCGTGGAAGGTATTGCAATCATTTCGACCTGCAATAGAGTGGAATTTTATTTATCCACAAATAAAAATACTGATCCTTTTTCTCTGATCGGTACTTACTATGAAAATAAAATAGGAATTAATACCACGCAAAGAAAAGATATATTTTATAGTTACTACGATACTGAAGCTGCAAAACATTTATTCAAAATTATTTGCGGATTGGATTCTATGGTTTTAGGTGAGTATCAAATCCAGGGGCAGATAAAAGAAGCATACAGTGTTGCCTGTTCTACAAAAACTGCAGATAAAATATTACACAGACTTTTTCATGCTGCATTCAGAGTAGGAAAAAATGTTCGTAGCAAAACCAAAATAGGTTCGGGCAAACAATCGGTGAGCGGAGTTGCCTTTCAAATTCTTAAGGAAAAATTGAGTAAAAATGATACTATCACGTTAATAGGGGTTAATCAAAACACTAAAATTATAGCACAAAAACTAAGTGATTCCGGGTTTTCAAATCTCATATTTGTAAACAGAACTCTATACAAAGCAGAGAAATTAGCAGAACAATATTCAGGTAAGGCTTATGAATTGGAAAAAATTGAAAATGCCGTTTTGAATGCGAACTGTATTTTTTCCTGCACAGGCGCACCCGGTTATATAGTTCATTCAGATTTGATAAGAAGAATTTATAAAAAATCAAATCATCCTGCATTAATTATTGATATAGCCCTTCCGCGTGATATTGAAACAGAAGGAATTCCCGGGGAGATACAGGTTTTTGATTTGGAAGGATTAAAAATTTATTTGAAGAATCTGGAAAAAGAAATCGCACTTGATTTGCCAGTCGCAATTAAAATAATCAATGAGGAAATTAAATTATTTGAAGCCTGGAGTGAATCTCAAAATGATGAAACGATTGCATATTTTGATCAAAAGTTTGAATCTCTGCGCTTACAATTTATGGATGAAACAAGTGAAGAACTTTCTGAGGAAGAATATCAAATGCTGGATAAATTCTCACGATCATTTTTGCATAGAATTAAATCAACTATTCATCAGATTGTTAAAACAAATAAATCTCAAAAGATAGCAGGTTGAATCTTTTTTTAATGTTCTAAATTTAAATATGGAATAATGTTATGACAGAAAATTCAATATCATCAGATCTTTTAGTAGTTGGTGGTGGAATAGCCGGGATTACCGCTGCAGTTGAGGCTGCAGAAACCGGTTTAACTGTTACCCTGGTTGAAAAAAATCCTTACATTGGAGGTAAGGTTGCTCAGTTCAATCAGTACTTTCCAAAGCTTTGCCCGCCCAGCTGTGGATTGGAAATAAATATCCGCCGCTTGCGTACGAATCCTTCAGTAAAATTATTTACACTGGCTGAAGTTACAAAAGTTGAAAAGGCAGCAGGCAAACATAAAGCCGATGTACGTTTAAATGCTCGTTACGTAAATGATCTCTGCACATCATGTGGAGATTGTGTAAAAGTCTGTCCCGAAGAACGTGCAAATGCATTTAACTACGGAATGGATAAAACTAAAGCTATTTACATCCCGGATGAAAATTCATATCCCCCAAAATACGTTATAGATATGGGCTCGTGTAATGGAACAAGCTGTAATAAATGTGTTGAAGTCTGCAAATACAAAGCAATTGATTTAAATGAAAAGGAAAAATACATTACAATCGAAGCTGGTGCAGTGATCTGGGCTACAGGATGGGAACCTTACGATGCTAATAAACTGGATATTTTAGGTTTTGGGGAGTTCCCGGACGTCCTTACAAACGTGATGATGGAGAGACTCGCAGCTCCTAACGGACCTTCAAAAGGTGAAATTCTAAGACCTTCAACTAAAGAAAAAATAAACAGTGTCGCATTTGTTCAATGTGCCGGATCGCGGGATGAAGATCATCTTGAATATTGTTCTTCAATTTGCTGTCTGGCTTCATTAAAACAGGCAAAATATATTCGTGAGCAATATCCTGAAGCCGAGATCCACTTTCACTATATAGATATTCGTTCAAACGGTTTACTCGAAGAATTTTATAACTCTGTTAAAGAAGATGAAAAACTTCATTTCCATAGAGGAAAGGTTGCCAAGGTAATAAAAGATAAATCTTCCGATAAACTAATTATTGAAGCGGAAGACTCTTTGACGGGCAATTTGATGCAGAATAAAGTTGAGATGGTGGTCTTAGCAACAGGTATGGAATCTACGGCTAAGAATTTACCGATTGATAAATCATTTGTAGATAAAAATGGATTTTTAAATTCGCATGATAATGGAATTATCGCCTGTGGAGTAAGTACAAAACCCAAAGAGGTTGCTTCAGTCGTGCAGGAAGCAACTGGTTCAGTGTTGAAAGCTATTCAAACAATCAGAGGAAATTAAATTATGGCAGTAGAAACTAAAGTTGGCGTATATCTTTGCTCCGGTTGTGATATCGGTGAAACTGTAAATATAGAAGATCTTGGTAAGGTTGCATCGGAAGAATGTAAAGTGCCGGTCTGTAAAAATAATTCCTGGCTTTGCAGCGATACCGGTGTTGAAGAAATTAAAAATGATATTAAAAATGAAAACCTGAACCGAATTGTTATTGGTGCGTGTTCGCACAGATTTTTGGCAGATGTTTTTAAGTTCGATCCCAACGTTTTAGTTGAACGGGTTAACTTAAGAGAAGATGTTGCCTGGAGTCACAAGCCAAATGATGAGGACACACAAATGTTGGCCTCTGATTATTTGCGAATGGGTATTGCAAAAGCAAGAAACAGCGATATCCCCAAACCTCAACCTGTTGACATAAATGAAACTATTCTTGTTGTCGGTGGTGGTGTAGCGGGATTAACCTCTGCATTGGCTGCAGCCAAGGCTGGTAATCCTATCGTATTAACGGAAAAAGAAAATCAACTTGGCGGTTGGTTGGGCAGGTTTCATAAAGTAACTCCGTCGACTACACCGTTTAAAGAACCCGAAGATTCAAAAATTGAAGAATTAATTTCAGAAGTTGAATCGAATAAAAACATAAAAGTTTATAAATCTTGTTTAATTGAAAAAATATCCGGAGCCCCAGGAGATTTTAAAGTAACACTGAAAATAAATGGCGAGGTTCAACCTGATCCGATTAAAGTTGGATCGATAGTCCAGGCTACAGGCTGGAAAGAATACGATCCAAATAATTTAAGCGAACTTGGCTACGGAAAATTCGACAATGTAATTACGGGAATTCAGTTGGAAGAATTCTTTAAAAACGGCAAGCCAAATAGTGCAATGAACGGTAAACCTTTAGAAAGTATAACTTTTATTCAGTGTGCGGGTTCGCGTGATGAAAAACATCTGCCATACTGTTCGTCCATTTGTTGTTCGGTTTCATTAAAGCAGGCTTTATATGTAAGAGAGAAATATCCCGATGCACTGGTCTATATTATTTATAAAGATATTCGTACTCCGGCGCAGCACGAACTTTTTTATAAACGGGTGCAGGAAGAGCAGAATATCTTTTTAACAAAAGGTGAGGTTAATAATATATCAGATGATGGAACCGGAAAAATTATTCTTGATGTTGATGATACACTTTTAGGTGAAAAAATTCAGTTAAAATCCGATGTGGTTGTATTGGCAACAGGAATGGTTCCAACTACACTCGTTGGCAAAGTTGAAACAGATGGAGAAAGTTCTGAACCCGCTGCAAAAGAAAAAGCAAAACTGGATGACGGGAAAAAAGCAGCCGAATCAGCAGAAGTTGGTGCGAAAATATTAAACCTTACTTACAGGCAGGGAACAGATTTGCCAACTCTTATGTACGGATTCCCTGATTCTCATTACATTTGTTTTCCCTATGAAACAAGACGAACGGGTATTTATGCCGCCGGTTGTGTACGGTCGCCCATGGATATTTCCACAAGTAAGAATGATGCGTATGGTGCAGCACTAAAAGCCGTTCAACTATTATATGCAACAAAGAATGGAGTTGCAGTACATCCGCGGGCAAGAGATGCTTCCGCAATTGATATCTTTCTACAGAGATGTACACAATGTAAGCGTTGCACGGAAGAATGTCCCTTTGGAGCTTTGGATGAAGATGATAAAGGAACTCCGCTTCCGAATCCAACAAGATGCCGCAGGTGCGGAATTTGTCTTGGGGCTTGTCCGGAAAGAATAATTACCTTTAAAGATTATTCAATTCAAACAATTTCCTCGATGATTAAAGCCGTAGAAGTTCCGGATGAATTTGAGGAAAAACCCAGAATACTTGCTTTTATGTGTGAGAATGATGCTTATCCGTCCTTAGATCTTGTCGGTAGATACAGAATGCAGTACAATCCAAGTGTGCGTGTAATACCCGTGAGATGTTTGGGTGCGGTAAATGTTGTTTGGATTGCTGATGCTCTCTCGCGAGGTTTTGATGGAATAATAATGATTGGCTGTAAACACGGAGATGATTATCAATGTCATTACATTAAAGGGAGTGAGCTGGCAGAAAAAAGAATGGAAAACGTCCAGGAAAAACTAAAACAACTGGTTCTGGAACCCGAACGGGTTCAAATTCACACACTTTCTTTGGATGAATATGCCAAGTTGCCGGGCATCTTTAATGATTTTGTTGAAGAGATTACCGAGATGGGTTATAATCCTTATAAAGGTATGTAAATATGGCAACAGAATGTATACGAAATTCCTAAAATCGTTGATTTTACTTTGGCATAACAATAATTTTAACTGTGGAATAATATAGTATAATTCAACGAAAACGGTTAAAAATCTTGATAAAAAAATCCTTTACCGAGGAACAGTCCTGCCTTTATTTTGAGCAGGTTACCAGCGCCAAAAAGAGGGATTTATTCATTTCATCATTAAAATCAAAAGGGAAATCAATTCCGGTTAATTCTTCAAAGCATATTATAAATAAAAATAATTTAAATACAGGGAGAGTCTATGGCAAAATCTAAATTAGTAAAGCCGCATGGAAGCGATG